>JAEEGI010004614.1_pt1 | contig 32160 bp, 26 predicted proteins | sample 8958751 | NCBI WGS metagenome assembly JAEEGI01 (sample SAMN16246545, study PRJNA631951) | gut metagenome | biome: gut microbiome; feature: rumen; material: KS-attached | host: Bos | place: Iran: Karaj | collected 2018-10
TATGTTTCAAAACCCATCCACTTTATGGATAGAAATCCTTGTAATTGTTTTAGTCATAGCTTTCCTCGCTTTCCTAATTATTAGATACATCTATCGAAAGAAAAAAGGTCTGCCTACAGGTGAATGTGCTTGCTGTGCATCCACCAAAAAGGGTAACAAGCTTGTTAAAAGCTATAATAAAAAATATCACAGCGATTGTTGCTGCTGTAAAGAAGAGTAAAACTCTTCTTTTTATTTATTAAAATAAATTATATTTATTCTTTGAATTAATATAGTGTAGAATATTGACATTATGCTTAAGCACGAAAATCTAAATAATATGGAAAATTTAGTAAGTCAGTTCCAAATTGAGGGTCATTTTAAATCTGCTGCACCATATGGTGAAGGACATATTAATAAGACTTTTTTAGTGGAAACTTGCTGCAATAAATATATTTTGCAAAGAGTTAACAATGTTGTTTTCCCAAATATTGAAGATTTAATGAGCAATATTGAAAAAGTTACTTCTTTTATTTCATCTAAAGGAAAAGAAACAATCAAACTTATTCCTACTAAAAAAGGTAAATCGTATTTTAAAACTGAAGATAGTTTCTACAGAATGATGGAATTTGCAGAAAACACCATCACTTATCAAAAACCTGTAAGTTTAGATTTAGTCGCATCACAGGGTGAAGCATTTGGAGAACTACATTTACTTTTAAGTGATCTACCAGTTAAAGGAATTAAAGAAGTAATTCCTAACTTCCATAACACAAGACAAAGATATCTTAACTTTGTTAATGCATTAGAAAATGCTCCAAAAGATAAGATTGAAATTGCTAAAGAAGAAATTGCATTTATTAAAGAACACGAGAAAGATTATTCGCTTGTTATTAATGAAATTGAAAAAGGTAACATCAAAACAAGAGTTACCCATAATGATACAAAGATTAATAACATTCTCTTTGACAAAGACACAGGTAAATATCGTTTAATCATTGATTTAGACACCATTATGCCTGGAAGTATTCTCTATGATATTGGTGATGCTTTTAGAGGTCTATTCACTGGTGAAAATGAAGACAATAAAGATACTTCTTTACTAAAAGTAAACTTAGATATTTTCAAAGCATTCACATATGCATATTTAAGCAAAATGCAAAATGATTTAACTGAGACAGAAAAGAAACTTATTCCGTTCTCAGCATACTTATTAACTATTGAATGCGGAATTCGTTTCCTTGAAGACTATTTAAGAGGAAACGTTTATTTCCACGTTGATTATGAAGAACACAATTTAGTTAGAGCAAGAACTCAAATTGCTTTGGCTAAAGATATTTTGAAGAATTTAAAAACTTTAGAACAAATAACCGAAGACTATAAAGGTTAAATGATTAAAGAATATAAAGAAAACGGACTTGAGTTTGTTCAAGTTACAAATAATGCAGGTTTAGATGTTACTTTCTGCTCCCTTGGTGCAGCAATCTTTTCTATTACTTTTTTAGGGGATTTTATGACTTATAATCCTAAAAATACCCAGGAATTCCTTAGAAAAAACGTTTATCACGGGAAAACTATTGGTCGTGTTGCAGGAAGAATTACAGGTAATAAAATTGTAATTGATGGGAAGACTTATATCCTTGATGCAATTGAAAACGGCAATGTTCTTCACGGAGGAAATGGGGCATTTTCTGAAAAAGTTTTTAACTCAAAAATCCACTCCGATAGTAAAGGAACACATGTGATTTATTCATATCTTTCGAAGAGTGGTGAATCTGGTTTCCCTGGAGACGCTTCCTTAGAAGTTCATTATTCAATCTTAAATGATGAGCCTTCTTTAACAGTTGAGTTTAATTGCAAAGTTAGTGAGAAATGCCCAATTTCTTTAACAAACCATTCCTATTTCTGTTTAGGAGATAAAAATATCAATAATCTAAAGCTTAAAATAGATGCATCAAATTTTATTTTGATGAACAATAATGATTTAACTTTAAAAGAAGCTACACCAGTTCCTTCTTATCTTGATTTTAGAAATTTAAAATCGTTAATCGAAGACATTAACGTAAAAGAAATAAATGAAGGTAAGCTTTGTGGTTATGACCATGTATTACTTTTAGATAACAATGGATCTGTGACCTTAGAAAGCACAAAATACAAATTAAACATCTCCACCGATTTAGACGCTATAGTTTTTTATACCGATAACTATGATGCTGGTTTTGAAGCAAATAATTCACAAGATAAACTTCGCAGAGGCGTTGCTATTGAGCCACAACTTAATCCATTAAAAGACAGAATTCTAAAACCTGGTCAATTATACAAACACTATATAAAATATAGCTTCCAATCAAAATAAAAGAACCACGACGTGGTTCTTATTTTTTCATCTGGTGGATCTGACGAGGATCGAACTCGCTACCTCCTCCATGCCATGGAGGCGCTCTCCCAGGTGAGCTACAGACCCGCTGCGAAAAATATTATACTTAATTTTTAGTTTACTTCAATATAAAGATATAAGAAAAAGGCATGAGATTTTACTCTCACGCCTATTTAGTTAAATAAGGTTTATTTCTTTTTAAAGACAGCAATTAAATCAGCGAATGTCTTTTTCTTAATAACAAACCAGAAGACTGCGAATCCACTTAAACCTGCGACTACTACTGAACCAACAACAATTCCAGCAATTGCACCACCAGATAATCCTGGTTTACTAGAGGAGGTAGAATCTTTCCATTGAGCTACTAATTCGATATTAGTAGTTAATTTGATTGATGCACCTGGCTGTAATAAGTCACCTTGACCATTTACTTTCCATCCTTCAAATTCTTTTCCGTTTGGAGCAGTAAAGGCGTTTTCAGGTAATACGTATGAAGAACCTTTATTAGCAGTCACCGCATTCATTGTACCAGTTCCTCCGTTAGCGCCAAATGACACTGTTAGTTTAACTGCCTCAAGCTCTTCATCCATGTTTTCGGTATTAACAGCTTGAGCAGCATTGTCACCATTAACTTCGTTATCAGCCCAAATGGCAACAAATGTTACATCTTGAGTAATTTCGTAGCTTTCACCTGATTGAACTTTTGTTTCACTTCCTTGAACTTGCCATTCTTTAAAATGTTTACCCACAGGAGCTTCATAAATAATGCTTCCGTTTTTAACATCAATATTTGTTAATGCATCAACTGTTTCATTTAAATTAGCATTCTCGGTGCTTGCTGCTGTACCAGCATTATAAGTAACTGTGTATTCTTTTAAATGCCAAACAGCATAGAAAACTACATCTTCATCTAAATAGAGTTGTGATTCAAAAGCATGCAATACTCCGTCAGGACTGTTGTATCCCCAACCAGCAAAATCATATTGATCACTTGGAGCATCAAATGTGCATTGAGGCAGACTGTACATAATAGAACCACTAACGCTTGTAGAGGCTATTTCGCCAGAACCACCATTATTATCAAAAGCAACTGTGTAATATAATTCTTCCCAAATTGCAGTAAATTCTACGTTAGATGCATAATCGATATACACTTTGTCTCCAGGATAGTAATTCTTGGCACCGTCATTCCAACATACGAATTTTTCTCCTTGTGGAGCTTCAAATTCACATTCTGGAACAGTATAGTAACCACAGAAATTGTCTTCAGTGTATGCACTCATCGCATCATCATCACTAAGACTACCGTTTTTATCAAATGTAACCTGAGCACCATTTTCGTAATTTGCATACAAAGTGGTATTAACAGCAACATTGATCTTTGTGCCAACTGATAACACAGTATCAAATGGATCATTTATAGACCATCCGACGAACACTTTACCGTCAGGTGCAGTAAATGTAGATTCAGGAAGAATGTAATCGGCAACACCACCAATGCTAACAGATTTCATTGTGCCTGAACCATCACCACAGTCAAATGTGATTGCGTGCACTGCTAAAGCATCACCAACCCATTCAACAGTAAATAATGAGCTGCTGACCTTAATTTCTTCACCAACTTCAACATCAATACGATATGTCTTGGTGCAAACTTGAGTTTGAGCAGGAGCAACCCAATACTGATTATATAAATAGTTTTCGCTTAAAACTTGAACAAATGTAAAAGTTGATTCACCGGTTTTTTCCTTAACAACCATTCTACCATTTCCGTAATTAGCGTTGAAAAAGATAGCAACACCAACACCATCAGTGTTAGCAACGCTTTGTGCACTTGTTGGTTGTGTTACAAATTCATAAGTAATATCACGGTAAATTGCTTTTAAAACAGCATCGGCAGTTAACTCTACATGTTGAGAAGCTCTATATTGTTCACCGTTATATTCCCAACGATAGAATTCTTTACCAGCAGGAGGTGTGAATGTACAATCTGGTAACTCATAATTCTTTGAATTACTTGTTGCAGGAGCCATTGTTCCACTACCTTCGCCTTTATCAAATGTAATGTTGAAGTTCACCCACTTAATGATGAAATGACTACTTTCGTATGTAATTGGTTCTGGAGTAGAATCTTTATGGAAAATAACTTCTGCTACAATAGAAAATTCGGTTTCGTTATTAACATTTTGTAAATAAGGAATAGTAATCTTGCTATGTGCTTTATCAATAATTAAATTTGAAGTATTGTTCTCATCCATCTTATAAGATGAACCGTTTCTATAATTAAAAAGATAAATGTTGTCAGGTGTGCCTGTAATTTGATAGTTGACAGTCACGCTTCTACCAATTTTTGCATTTGCTCCAACAGGTTGTTTTGTAAATACAATTTGTTCAGGACCAACGGTAATCTTTTGATTAAACTTAATTTCAGTATTAACTAAAACTCCTTTTGAGTCGTATGCTTTTGATTCTGGATCGACATATTGCATTGGGTTATGTGATGCAGCGACCACACGATCAAATGAACCACGAACAATATTAGCTGTGATTGGTTTTGAAGGATCATCATCTGAAAAGTAAACAGCATAGTCACGAGTGCTGCGTGAAGAGGCATCTGAACATAAGTACTGATTAATTATTTCACTTCTATATGATCTGAAGTTTGAACCACCAGCGTTAAAAACACCATATGATGATTCATCTTTTGCACCAGAATCTATTACTTTTCCACCATAAATGCCAAATACACCTCTGTTATAGATGGTCTTTACTTTAGTTTGGAATACGGCTTCAGAAATAAGCGTAACATCATCACTTCTAATAAACAAAGAACCAACATTATAAATAAGGGCATTGTAATTGCTTTGTGCTAAAGCGCCGAAGCCAAGTGTTCCGTTACCTTGAATTTCCAAAGAACTCTGTGATGGAATACAAATGAGATTTACAGCAAGATTAGCATTCTGAACTAGAGTATCTTCTTGATTTTGAGCAAAAATTGCTTTAGCTCCATCATGAAGATAAATTGTCTTATGCGTTCTTTCTGCCTGATGAATGGCAGTAACTTGCTTATTGTCTGTACCACCAATATCAACATAGTCAATTCTAGAACGTTCCCCAATTAGGTCTTGTCGAATATGAATTTCTGTAATATGTTCAAGTTCCAAAGCTTGTTTAAGATTTGAAAAGCTGTAAACATCCATCGAATTTTCACCATCGGCTTTTACTTGTGCTGATTCTTTACTTGGCAAAGATGACATTGCAATAACAGGAACGTATGCTAATGCCAAAAGACCAGCAAATAATAACTTAGTCAGTTTTTTCATCATTCTCTCCTTTCTAAATTATTTGTCACACAAAGTATAACTTCATATATGCGTTAGTTATGGGTAAACCTATATACCCGTTTGGGTGAAAAAAAGAAACGACATATTGCCGTTTCTTTATTTGCTAGAATTAATCGTTACTTTTCAATTAAATCTTTGTATTTTGACATCATCTCGTATTTATCTAAAACATGAAGTTTGGAGTAAATTGATGTTAAGTCTTTCTTAATTGTGTTTTCACTGTAATTGAGTTCGTCAGCTATCTCTTTACGTTTCTTTAGAGCAATCATTAAGCGAACGACTTGTTTTTCTCTATCACTAAGTGTTGAGAAATATTCTTCTCTTCTATCTTCTTCAATTGGCGCTTGTTCAGTCACTACTTTATTAGATTTACGTTTTCTTAACGCTAACAAAATTGATACTGTTAAACTTGCAACAACTAGTATAGAAACAGCAATAATAACAGTTAATTTGACATTAAAATCACTGCTTTTTCCTGAAGATTTTCCAATTTTCCTTACTTTTTTATCATTTTCAAAAATACTAGACCAGTTCTTATAAGTTTCAGCTTTTACCTTAACATCAGCTTTCGATCCTTTAATCGGGGTAAGGCCATTTTCAACTTCACCTAAATCGTTTTCAGAAAGAACGCCGTCCAATAAAGCTTGTTCTTTGGTTGCAATGTAATTATGATCTTTAACGTCTGATTCATATGTATCGTTACCTATTGCCAGGCAACCTTTAAGTGAAATCGTACCTAGTTCACCTTTAGTCTTATCTGCATTATAAAATTTGAAAGTATTGTTATCATTTGCAGAATTTAAACCAAAAGTTGTGAAGAAGAATTGAACTATTCCTCCGTTATTAGCTTTAACCCATCTTGCGTATACTTCTGTAAAAAGCACACTACCTGTTTCTGCTTTATTATTTAAGATTTCACAATCCACAAATGTTGCAGGTTGCCCAAATAATGAGAAAACAACTATACCGCCACCATAAGTTGCTTCGTTATTTTTAATAATTACATTATCAAAGATAATGCTCTTGTTACCAGAGTAAGATGTTGATACAGCTAATCCTCCACCATAAGTAGTTTTATTATTTACAATATATGAATTAGACATCTTCATATCTAATCCACCAAGGAATACACCTCCACCAGCGTTTTGGAAATTAGGTTTGTAATCTTCGTATGGCACAAAGATATTGTCGTGAACATTAACTTTATCAATTTTGGCAACACCATTTGTAACTGAAAAACCAGCAGCTTTATAAGCATAGTTAGAGTAAAATTCAGATTCAGTTATAGTCGCATCTAGTTTTTCATTAGAAAGTTGAAGTGTGTCGTATGCTGAATAATTGTTGTAGAACTTACAGTTTGAGATATTAACCGCTTTTGTGTCGTCTCTATTAGCGTTATTCCCAACATAAATTGCAGGGCCAACTTCAGAAGCGTAGTTTTTGATAACACAATTATCTAAATTTAACGAAAAATACCCATTATTTCCAGTTAAACATCTTTTATCTTCCCTATCTGAACCAAATTGATCTATAAAGTTTGTTGGGTTAGTTAAATCAACGGTTGAACCATCAAAAGTTCCGTCAAAAACAATATTCGAGAACGAAACATCAATCTTTTCGCCCACTACTGTTGGGCCAGATAATGTAAAATAGACATTTTTAAGCTCAGCATTATCGTTAATTGAGTTAATGCTTACATCATGATTTAAAATGATTGCTTCGTGGTTAAAATCGATATCTCCTGTTAAGATAGATTTTGAGCCACTCGCTAATGCTTGTTTAAATTCAGCGACTGTAGAAACATTTACGCCACTTTTCTTTTTGTTATTAGAGCTGAACTTACAAGAAGTTAGTAAAAATAAGGATCCAATTGTTAAAAGAGAATACTTAATGATTTTAGACTTCTTTATCATCATTATTTAATTAAATAATTATTGAAAAAATATATCAACGGGTATTCAAAATACCCATTGGGGTATCTAAAGATACATATTGAATCAAAAAAAGACATCTTGAGCTCTCAAAATGCCTAAATTTAGTGTTGTTGCGTGTCAGAAACGACTTGAACGTTCAACCTTCTCGTTAGGAGGGAGACGCTCTATCCAATTGAGCTACAGACCCTGTTAGCGTATTTAATCTTATTAGAATAAGATTTAAATAGCAATAATAAATTAACCAAGTAATTCTTCGAATAATCCTTTGATACCGCGTTCTTTATAAATATCTCTGTAATACTCTAGTTCAAGTTGAATAACATCATCAAGAGTATGCATACTTCTCATTTCAACATCACAAGTATCATCATAAAGTCTAATTCCGGTATCTTCATATGGTTTTAGATTATTTCCAAGTCTAGTGAAAACTTTTTGAAGTGCTGAATCAGAAACTGCAACTGCCTTAACATTGTCAACAAGTGGCATGTCTTTGTTCTTTGAAGCAAAAACTTCCATTCCACTTCCACCGTCGACTCTATAAGCATAAAGGTTATCAAAAACACTATAAGCTGTATCGCAAAGTGAAGAAGAAAATGAACCTTTCTTATCGGAATACATATTCACATTCATCATCATAATTCCGTCATCATTTAAGTGGTCCTTTACGAGAGTAAAGAATTCCACTGTTGTCATATGAAATGGAGCAGAAATTGATGAATAGGCATCCACTAAAATGATGTCATATGTGTTTTTGTCTCTTGCAATATAGTTTCTTCCATCATCACAAATAACGTTCACATCTTCATTCATCTTGAAGTACTTGTATGATAAGTCAATAATGCCTTGATCAATTTCGATAGCAGTTATATTGCAATCACAATGCAAGTAATCTTTCATCATTGTTGCATATGACCCGGTTCCGTTTCCGAGCACCAATACATCTGGATTTTCTTTTACCAAGTAACGACTCACTAAAAGGTTATCGTAATACATACCAGTTAATGAATAGTCATCATTTATAGCAGATTGAACACCAAAAAGAACATTAGTTGAGAAGTAAGTTGTTTTACCAACCTTATCAACTTTTAAATAGTTATACATAGATTCTGATTCAGATATCATTGTTTGTTCTTTCCAAAAAATAAGTGAAGTATTTGAGGAAATTACAAGACCCAAAATCCAAAAACATGCGTAAATTCCCGATAAAATACAGGCTTTAAGCTCTTTTTTCTTGTTTTCCTTAATCTCATTCACTTCTTCAGTTTTTGCTGCCTCTTTTGGTCTATTTCTAAACTTATCAATGAAATGTGTTGTAACATACACTAAGCCTAATCCCGCAATCATTGAGCCAAATAAGACAAATGAATTAGATGTACCAATAAATGGGATAGTTAAGAATGTTGGAAGGAATGTGCCGACAATTGAGCCAATAGTATTAAGTGCCTCAAGAAGTCCAATAACTTTACCTGAAACTTTCTCTCCAAGTGAATACTTAATAAGGGAAGGAGTTACTTTTCCTAGGAAGAGTAAAGGCGGTACAAAAAGAATGATACAAGAGAAAAGTGCTGACCAAATTACTAATCCCTTTGTTATAAACAAAGCAAATAGAACTGTTACTCCAGCGATAATAAATCTACCAAGGAATGGAACAAGCACAATCCAAGTACCTGCAAAGAGTAATTCAATATATAACCTTAAATAAGAAGGTTTTTTATCTGCCTGACGTCCACCGATATAGTTTCCAGCAGCCATTGCAATCATAATCACGCCGATAATAATGGTCCAGACAATTTGGGAAGAAGAAAAATACACGGATATTAATCGCGACGCAGACATTTCAATGCCCATAAGGGCTATACCAACAAATAGTTCGGTTACAAAGTAAAAATACCGATGATTAATAAATAGCTTCTTCTTTTCCATAATTATGTCCTCGATTCGTGATTATATAAATTATATTAAACACGAATCAAAATATAAATTAATTAAAAAAGACCGATAAATCGGTCTAATTTACATAGTGGCGCGCCAGAAACGACTTGAACGTTCAACCTTCTCCTTAGGAGGGAGACGCTCTATCCAATTGAGCTACTGGCGCATGGTCGAGGCAATGAGATTCGAACTCATGACCCTTACTTCCCGAAAGTAATGCGCTACCAACTGCGCTATGCCTCGACTTATTCGCCTAAGCCAAATTCAAATAATGACATTTGGTCAGAATCGCCTAATCCTTTTAAGACACCAAGTCTATCTAAGTCTTCAACGTTAGTGCCATTTAATTTGGTCCTTCTAAGTAAGTCTTCTTTAGATTTGAAGTTGCCTGCTTTTCTAGCTTCAACCACTGAATCAGCAGCGGCTTCACCAAGACCATCGATAACGATAAATGGAGGAATTAGTAAACCATTCTCGTGATCGCATATAAATTTTGTTGCATCTGACTTATATAAGTCAATGTTTCCAAACTTATAACCACGTTCGAACATTTCGATACAGACCTCGAACATATCATGGAGGTCTTCATCTTTCTTAACAACCTTTTGAGTTCTGTCGTTAATGAGTCTAGTTAATTGTTCATATCTTTCTTTTGTCTTTTCAAATCCAGCGAGCATTGTGTAAATATCATATGCATCACAACGAACTGAGAACCAAACAGCATAGAACTCAAGTGGGTAATAAACTTTGAAATATCCAACACGAACAGCCATTGTAGCGTAAGCAACAGCATGAGCTTTTGGATAGAGATATTTAATCTTATTACAAGCATTAATGTAGAACTCTGGAATACCGTGTTCTCTTAAAATTGGTATGTATTTCTCAGGAATTTTCTTACCTTTACGTACTTTTTCCATTGTTTCGAAAGCAACATCTGATGCAACTTTGTGAGCAATTAAATACTTCATAATATCATCACGAGCAGCGACACAATTATGCAAATCCATCGTTCCATTTCTAATCAAATCTTCTTGGTTATGCTGCCAGACGTTAGTACCGTGGGCAAGACCTGCAACAGCGACAACTTCTGCAAATGTTTTTGGTTTAGCTTTAAGCAAAATATCACGACATGTTTCAGTACCATATTCTGGTAAACCAGAAGAACCAATCTTTGTCTTAAGGAAGTTTTCGCTTAAATTAAGTGCTTTTGTAGAAGTGAAAAGAGAAATAACTTTCTTATCATTTAATGGAATTGTTTTAACATCAACTCCTGTCATTAATGACATTAAACGTAATGCAAGTGGGTCGACGTGACCTAAAAGGTCAAGTTTGAGAAGTTGAGCATCCAAAGCAGCATGGTAATCAAGGTGAGTTGTTAACCAATCAGCTTCATTATCATCTGCTGGGTATTGAATTGGGGTGAATTCATAGATGGATCTTCCTTTAGGAAGAACAACAATTCCGCCAGGGTGCTGACCAGTTGTACGTTTAACATCTGTACAGTGAGAAGCCATATAGGCAATTCTTTCACCTGGAATTGTACTTGGGTCAATACCTTTATATTCAAAATAGTTACGGACATAACCGAAAGCTGTCTTATCAGCAACTGTTGAAATTGTTCCAGCACGATAGACGTTTGCTTCACCAAAAATATCCTTTGTAGAGTTATGCGCTTTAGCCTGATAATCACTTGGGAAGTTAAGGTCAATATCTGGAACTTTTTCAGCGTGGAAACCTAAAAAGGTTTCAAATGGAATTTCTTGTCCATCATGAATCATCTTTGCACCACAAACTGGGCACTTCTTTTCTGGTAAGTCAGAACCGGAATAACAGTTTGGATCGTCTGAGTATTCAAAGTGTCTACATTTTGGACATCTATAGTAAGGTGCTAACGGGTTAACCTCAGTAATTCCATATAAGAAAGCTGCTAAAGAAGAACCAACAGATCCACGTGAACCAACCATGTATCCTTCTTTATTGGCGCGAGAAATAATCTCGCGAGCGATGTAATAAGTAACTGAATAACCATTACCATTAATACCTTCAAGTTCTTTGTTAAGCCTATCAACGATATCTTGAGGTATTTCATCTCCAAATAATTCATGTGCCTTAGCAAAACATGCTTCAGTGAGCATCTTATCTGAATTAGGAATTTCTGGTTTTTCTAGACTTGTGTGAATTGGTTCCATTGTTTCACACATATCCGCAATCTTATTTGTGTTTGTTATAACAATTTCTTTTGCTTTTTCTTCACCTAGGAATGAGAAAGCATCTAACATTTCACGAGTTGTTCTGAAATGTTGATCTGGATTTGGAAGAGTTGGATCACTTAAACGAAGTGGATGGAATTTACCACCGACAGCTTTTGCCGCGATATAAATATCGCGTGAAATCTTATCTTCTGGGTTAGCATAGTGAACATCACCTGTCGCCACCACCATTTTTCCTATTGAATCAGCACATTCAACAATATCCATTAAGAATGCATTGATAATTGTTTGATTATCGTAAAATCCTTTATTAATTAAATTCACAAAGTTTCCAGGAGGTTGAACTTCAATGTAATCATAAAATTGCATTGCATCTAATAAATCCTGTTTTGATCTAGTTCTTTCAATTTCAAAGATTTCACCATTTTGACATGCTGAACCAAGTAAAAGATTTTCTCTTAATCTAGCAATTTCACGTTTTGGAATTTTTGGAACGTTTGCAAAATAATCAACATGTGAAAGTGAAACAAGTTCAAATAATGCCTTAATACCTTGTTCATTTTTAGCAAGTGCAACAACGTGTGCTGGCATCATATGCTTTAGCATTGGAGCAGTTGTTTTTAGCTTTGCTAAATCGCTATGAAGTAAATTTCTATTATCTTTAGTTAATCTATGAAGCATTGCTAGCCAAACTTCATTTAAAACTCTAGCATCGTAATCCGCTCGGTGAGCATCATCGTCATCATAAATATCCATTCCAAGGTTTCTGGAAAGGTTACCTAATTTATGTCCAGAAGCATCTGGAAATAAATAACGAGATAATGAAAGTGTATCAATAGCAGGCTTTACAAATGGCTCTCTACCCATTTTGCGTAATGTTTCTGCAATAAATCCGTAGTCGAATGTAATGTTATGTGAAACTAGGATTGCACCATCCATGAACTCTAAAATCTTATCGATTGATTGTTCAATAGTTGGTTTATCTCTAAGCATTTCATCTGTAATCTTTGTTTTCTTAACGATTGCAGGTGGAACTGGTCTTTCTGGATTAATAAACATTTGTAATGTCTTAACTATTTGACCATTTTCAAAACGAATACCACCAAATTCGGTAATCTTATCGTATCTAGTAGACAAACCTGTTGTTTCTAAGTCGAACACAACAAATGTTGCTTTATTAAGTGGAATATCAACAGGATTTAAGACAAATGGAAGTTCATCATTAACCATGTAGAACTCAACACCATAAAGTGCCTTAACACCTGTCTTCTTTTGAGCGGCTTGAGCGTCAGGGAATGATTGGACGACTCCGTGATCGGTAATGGCTAGTGCTCTATGACCCATGTTTTGAGCAAGTTTAAAGTAATCACTTGTTGAGGTAACACCATCCATAGCAGACATTTTTGTATGTAAGTGTAATTCAACACGTTTTTCAGGTTCATTATCTGTTCTAAGCTCTGGTCCATCCATTAATTCGATATAACGAACATCGATAGAGAGATTCTTTCTATAGTCACGAGAAACATAACCACGAACTCTGGCCCATTTTTCGTTCTTTAATTCTGTTTCCATGAATTCTGGAGTAATATCTTCATTCTCCATAATCTTTAAGGAAATACCTGAATCACCTTTACCAAGACCACAAGTAAGCATGGTTTTACCATTTCTTATGATTTTTGGTTTATCAATACCATATAATTGACCTTCAACAATAACATTAGTTGAATCTTCGTTTAACTTCGAAATGTCATCAACTTTCTTATATGGGATTTTTTCTTTCCAAGATTGACTAATCTTTGTATTGCTTTCCATTTGATGTCTCATTTCTGTGACAGTTGTTTGGAAAGCCTGGAGAGTTCTTTCTTCATCTTGGTTCATTTCTTTATTTACTTTCTGAGAATCCGAAATTACCTGTTTTTCTTCAGAATTTGCGGTGATTTTGTGGTCAATCTTAAAGTTATAACCAATGAAATCAAGGAATTGAGCATAGTCTTTTATGATTTGCTCATTTTTAGCTTTTTCTTCTTCTGAATCATAGAAAATTGTAATTGTGTTTCCAATTCCAAAGACCTTTAAATTTGAGTTATATCTACAATGTGAATAATGCCATTCTTGGAATAATTTTGTGGCATCACTTGCCATCGGTTTCTTAATATAAGAAAACTTCATTTGATATGGATATTTAACCGATTCAAGATGAGTTAAAAATTCTTCAAGAAGTTCGTAGTTCCAAGGAGTCTCTTTGATAATGAACATGTCAATTTGTTCACGCTTAAAGGTGTTACGAGTGACAATATCAAAATCCATATCGAAACGTTCTAAATTTTCGATACCAATTGAAGTTAAGAATCTTCGCATCTTATCATTCATAACTAAACACCAACCATCCTCAGAATGTCTAAGACAATAATTACAGCCATTAAGGCAAACAATAATCCAATACCAATTAAAGACACAATTGTTTTTACTTTTTGAGGTATTTTCTTTCTAGTAATACCTTCAACTGCAGTTACAAGTAACTGCCAACCATCTAACCCTGGGAATGGAAGCAAGTTAAATATTGCTAAGTTAATCGAAATTAAACCCCAGAAATACAGGTATGATGAGAAAGTGTATTGACTATATAAAGATGCTGATGCATCGAATATGCCGACAACACCAGACATGTTCTTAATTCCACCAGTGAATAAGATCTTAAGACCTTTGAATACTGCGCCTGCTGCACTGCCGAAATCTTCAAATGTATATCTTAGTCTTTGACCAAATGGCAACCAGACTTTTCTCATCTTAAATGAAAGACCAATATCTTCAAAAGTATTAATGATTTTTTGGCCTTTTTTTGAAGAATTAACCGTCAAATTAATAATTTTTTCACCAGCATTTTTAAAATTCACATGTGCATGAATAATTGAATTTTCTTCAAATAAATAGAGCCCATGTTCAAAATCAGGGTAATAATTAGGATGATTATCACTTTGACTCCATGCAATGAAATCTTGTTTTAATTGAGTGTTGTATTTCAGTTCTGTAAGTTCATCTCCAGTAATACCTTTATAAAAACTTAATCCCTCAGTGAAAACAGGATTCTTTTTATTCCCTGCTGGATAATAGACAAGAACTAAGTGCTCACCGTTTATAGAAACATCAGGATCAATAATGAAAAATACATTTTGATGGATTAGCTTAGTCTCATCAGTAAACTCATATTGGAAAGCATAATTTCCACCATCTTCAGTTACATAATCAGGTGTATTTGGAATAATAAATTGAAGTTCATCATCATTTCCAACACCATATTCTGTTGCAATTGCAGATGATTCATTAACAATAGTTCTTCTAGTTGGGGTCTTTAGTGGGAAGGCAACATGTGAAATGAAAATAAGAATGAATGCTAAAATTGCATTAAGGATGACACCAGCAGAAAGAATAATGGCTTTCTTCCATTTTTTGATTCCTTCAAGCGATCTCTCTGGTGGTACACCTTCAAGTTCTGGATCTCCTTCCATTCCTTCACCAAACATCGAGACATATCCGCCAAATGGAATGGCACGAATAGAGAACTTAGTTTCATGTCCCTTTCTTCTTTTTGAGAAGATAGCAGGACCAAATCCAATTGAATATTCCTTACAATAAACTTTAAAAAGTTTAGCCATTGAAAGGTGACCGGCTTCATGGATGCAAATCAAGATTCCAAATGCAACGATAAAAAGTATAATCGAAACTATTGTATCAAGCATCTTTCAGTCTCCTTTCTAACGAATTTATCAATAAACTTAATCAAAGGTAATGCGGCATACTTAACGGCAGGAACAGAATCCACCATTAATTGCACCCCTTTGGCTATATCAGTAAATTTAATCTCATCATTTAAATATTTATTTACCAAAACTTCGTTTGCAGCATTAAGCGCAATCATTTTAGACGGGCCTTCTAATAAGGCTTTCTTTGCAAGCTCGGTGCATGGATATCTGTTGGCATCATATTCATGAAAATGGCAATCTTTTAACTCACTAAACGACTTAATCTTTTTAACATCGTTTTCAACTTGCCCTTCATACATTGCCCATTTGATTGGTTTATGCATATCTGGTTTACCAAAATCGATAATAAATGAACCATCATTAAGTTCAACTGCTGAATGTACAAGTGATTCATCGTGCATCATAACTGTAATTTTATCCAAAGGATAACCATATAAATATGCTGCTTCAATAATTTCAAAACCCTTGTTCATCATTGTTGCGCAATCAATGGTGATTTTATTACCCATCTTCCAAGTTGGGTGTTGTAAAGCTTGCTCTGCTTTTACATTCTCAAGTTCGTTAAGTGGAACATTTCTTAAAGCACCGCCGCTTGCAGTAATAATTAAACGTTTTACATCACCTGGTTTACATGCAGCTAGACATTTTGCTAAAGCAACGTGTTCTGAATCTATTGGATAAAGTTTTCCTTTTCCGCTTCCAAGAATCATATTAATGACTTGGCCACCAGTAACTAAAGCTTCTTTATTTGCTAAGCAAAGAATCTTATCTTTCTTTAAAGCAATTATTGCTGGCTCCATACCTGCAAATCCTACTAATGCATCAACGCACATCGTATAATCTGCTGCTTTTGTAAGTTTTGCTAAGCCTTTCTCTCCAAAGAATACTTTTACGTTTGGAAACTCTTTCTTAAGCTCGTTCGCTTTTTCTTTATCAATTACGTAAACATGCTTAACCGAAGGGAAATTTCTAAGGATTTTCAGTGCTTTTTCGTAGTTTTTGCCTACTGAAAATGCTGTAAGAGTGAACTTATCTTTTGCTTCATTGATAATATCGATGGTTTGGCTACCGATAGAACCCGAAGCACCTAATAATAGTACTTTATGAAGGGATTCCATTTGCGCCAATTCCAAGCATTAAATTAATGAAGATAATTAAACAAGACACCAAGGCAGAAGCAAAGATCAATGAATCGATACGATCTAGTACTCCACCATGTCCTGGAAGCAAGTTAGAGAAGTCTTTAACACCAAATGTCCTCTTAACGCTAGAGAAAACGAAGTCGCCAACGTCAGATATAAGTGGGATAAGAATTGAAATTACAATAATATAGTACAAATGTTGAACATCAAAGATTGGTAGGATTGCGTGGTCTGTTAAAGCACAAACAAGTGCAAATGTTGTAGAAACTATAATTGAGAAAACAACACCGCCAATAAATCCTTCCCATGTCTTCTTTGGTGAAATTCTTTCATTCATCTTATGTTTACCAAAGAGTAAGCCAATGAAATATGCACCCATGTCATTAAAAATGACACCTAGAATAACATAAAGGAACAAGAATGTAGATTGTACATACTTAAAGTTATTACTATAAATCAACGATTTAGCATATTGTCCGTCCTTAGTTAAAGCCTCTTCAAAGTAATAGAATGGACTATAACGAAGGAACAAAAATGATTGAATACCAATTGCTAAAACTAAAATCATAGTCGCAAAGTAAAAAACGTATGCGATATGGAATGGTTCAGTTGCAAATGAGATTAAGAAGTAAACACATAACATTAATGTTATGAGCATAATTGATAGCTTAATATCATGGAATGCCTCTGGCAGGAAATTTGGTTCTTTAAATGCATCACTACCCAGTGCCTTAATAGCGGCCATATTTGACTGGAACATCGAGTAATAAATAATTCCTAAAGTAAATACAATTGTTACAAAGTAAATAAGAACACGAAGTAAACCTTTAAGGTTAGATGCCTTAACAATTTCGATTGATCCTAGCAAAGCTAGAACTAAAGCAAAGAAAAAGAAGAACCAACCACCAAAGATAATGGCAGGGACAAAAACAACAACTAAAAAGAATGCTGTAATAATTCTAGTAACTAATAATTTCTTGGTTGAGGAAGAAAGCTCATTGGTTATCTTCTTTTTCACTATCTAGCCCTCCATATCTTCTATTACGTTTATTAAATTCGATCAAACAATCGACAAATTCTTTTCTTTTGAAATCTGGGAAACAAACTGGAGTAAATACAAATTCAGCATATGCAATTTGCCATGGTAAGAAGTTTGATGTTCTTACTTCTCCACTAGTTCTAATCATTAAATCAACATTTGGTAAACCTGCTGTGTAGAGATGATTTTCCATTACTTGTTCATTAATGTCTTCAAGTTCAAGTTTTCCTTCTTTCACTTCTTTTGCAATAAGTCTAGCAGCTCTAGTAAGCTCTTCTTTACCACCATAATTAAGACAAATATTTAAGACCATCCCTTTATTGTTTTTTGTCATTTCTATGGCTTTTTCCACAGTTTTTCTTGTTTTTTCAGGTAATTTTGAAATATCGCCAGAAACAATAATTCTAGTTTGATCTTTCATGATTCTATCGATTTCTCGTTTGAAGAAAATCTCAAGATACTTGAACAAGAACGCAATTTCGGCTTTCGGTCTTTTCCAATTTTCAGTTGAGAAAGCATAAAGGGAAACTACTTTAATATCATAGTCTTTGCAATAATCAAAAATTTCAATGATTCGATTGAAAGCTTCTTCGTGGCCTTTGGTACGCGGAAGACCACGTTTTTTAGCCCAACGGCCATTCCCGTCCATGATGACTGCCAAGTGTTTAATTGGCTTATTTAAAGTAATCTCTCTCATGTGTGTAATATATTATATATTTACGTGCGAAAATATCGCAAGCATATAACAAAATTAATGCGATGAGTTCTTAAAAAGAAAAGAGAAGCATTAGCCTCTCTTATACTGTCATAATTTCGGACTCTTTTTTCTTGAAGAGTTCATCGATTTGCTTAACTGCTTCATCGGTGACATCTTGGATTTCATCCAAGATTTGATGTTCAAGATCTTCTGTATACTCATCTGACTCTTTGACTAAGTCAACAAATTCACGACGGATGTTACGAATTGCAATTTTACTTTCTTCTGCAATCGCTTTTCCTCTTTTAACGAGTTCGCGACGAGTTTCTTCAGTTAATGGAGCAATTGTGATTCTAATTTGATCACCTTCATTAATTGGGTTAACACCGATGTTGGCTGCGTGAATAGCAGTAACAATAGCTTTAACATCACCTTTGTCATAAGGCTTAATGAGTAATTGACGTGGCTCTGGGCAAGAAACTGATGAGATTGAAGCGATATCAATCTTGTCTCCATAATACTCACATTGAATACCAGTAAGCATGGCTGGAGATGCTCTTCCTGTTCTGAGCTTTAAAAGTTCAAATTCGAAATTTTTTATGGTTTTTCCCATGTTTTCTTTCGCTTCTAATGCAATTGCGTCCATAATTTTTATCCTTTCTTTATGGTTGTTCCAATATCTTCGCCTCTTGCTACTTTTGCATAGTTTTCGGTGTTATTTGCGTTAAAAACACGAACATCGATATCTTTGTCTTTAAGTAACTCAACAGCGCTTAAATCCATTACTTTAAGATTTCTTTCAATCATCTCGGAGCATTTAATTTCCTTAAACATATATGCATCTTTATTAGTAAGTGGATTATCAGAATAAATTCCATCAACACCGTTTTTTGCTATTAAAATAGCATCTGCATTAATTTCAATAGCTCTTAGTGAGGCGCATGTGTCTGTAGTGAAGAACGGTTTTCCGGTTCCTGCACCAAACAAGACAACATATTTTTCTTTTAAATATTTCTCAGCAAGTTCAGGGGTATAAGTTTCAACAAATGTGACATCAACCGCTGATAAAACAACAGCTTTTTGTCCAATTGTTACAAGGGTTTCTTTTAATGCAATACAGTTTATTACTGTACCAAGCATTCCCATGTAGTCACCAGAAACTCGATCAATGCCTGTTTTTTCAACAAGTGAACCACGAGCTATATTTCCAGCTCCGATAACAACTGATACTTCTGAACCAGCTTCGACGATAGCTTTAATTGCTTCCGCCGTTTTTAAAAGGGCCTCACTATCAAGGATTCCATCTTTGTGACCACCAGAGAGTGCTTCTCCAGAAAGTTTAAGTAAGATTCTTGAGTACATAAGGCCCCTTTCAAAATTAGTTAATTTGCGACATTACTTCAGCAGCAAAGTCATCTTTACGTTTTTCAATACCTTCGCCAACAGCGAAACGAATGAATTTAACGACGTTGTTACCAAGTTCTCTAAGAACTTGTGCAACAGCTTTTTCACCATCTAATAAATAGACTTGTGCACCTAAGACTGATTCAGCAAGTAATTTCTTAACTTTGCCATCAGCAATACCATTAAGCATAGCTTCTGGTTTGCCGGCCATCTTAGGATCATTTTTCATATTTTCTAATGCGATTGCTCTTTCATGAGCGATAACGTCTGCTGGAATATCTTCAGCTTTGACATATTTTGGAGCATTAGCTGCAATATGCATTGCAAGACCTCTTGCGAGTTCTGCATCTTCTTTTTCAAGAACAACTAAGGTTGCAATCTTTCCACCCATATGGATGTAAGAACCAAAACCTTGTCCTGCTGACTTTTCGACTAATTCGAAACGTCTGTAATCGAGCTTTTCGCCCATAGCAACTGTTGCGTCGGTGAATAATTGAGCAACACCTGTTTTTGCTTCTTCAATTGAAGCATAGCCTTTGGCTAATGTTTCTTTGGCAGTATCTTCAACTAACTTGTGGAATCTTTCGCCTTTTGCGACGAAATCTGTTTCACAGTTGACTTCAAGAATAACAGCTTTATTTCCTTCAACAAGAACACTTGCTAAACCTTCAGCAGCGATTCTTGATGATTTGGCTTGTGCTTTAGCAATTCCTTTTTCTCTTAACCAGTCAATTGCTTTTTCGACATCTGAACCTGTAGCTTCAAGGGCTTTTTTGCAGTCCATCATACCTGCGCCAGTACGATCACGTAATTCTTTAATGAGTTCAATCATGCTTGGCATATTATTTTTCCTCGGCTTTCTTGGCTGGAGCTTTCTTTGCTGGAGCCTTCTTTTCTGGTTTTGGTTCTTCTGCTTTTACTTCTTCAGCCTTTGGAGCTTCTTCAGCTTTTGGGGCTTCTTCAGCTCTGGCTTCTGCTTTTTCAGATTTTCTAGATTCTTCTCTTTGTTTACGAAGAGCTTGCATCTTTTCAAATCTTTCTTGTTTTTCAGCACGTGCTTTACGGATTGCTGCTAATCTTTCAGCGTTTTCTTTATCTGCTAATCTAACAGCATCTTTCATTGTTGCTTCTTCGAGTTCATCCTTAACGTATGCGATTTCAGTGATACCACCTTTTGATTCAACAACTGCGTCTGCCATTAATTTGACTAAGACTGTTAATGAACGAAGTGCATCATCGTTTCCTGGGATGACATAGTCAACCATATCTGGATCAGTATTTGTATCACAGATACCGAAGACTGGAATGTGTAATTTACGAGCTTCTGCGACTGCATTGTGTTCACTCATTGGATCACAAACAAAGACTGCGTTTGGAATCTTTCTCATTTCTTTAATACCAGAAAGGTTCTTTGCGAGTTTTTCTTGTTCTTTCTTTAAAAGAGCAACTTCTTTCTTTGGAAGACGGTCATATGTACCATCGATTTCCATTGTTTCGAGTTCTTTTAAGCGACGAATTCTTGATTGAATTGTCTTGAAGTTGGTTAAGGTACCACCTAACCATCTGTTTGTAATGTAGAATGAACCACAACGTTGTGCTTCTGCTTCAACGAGGGCCTTAGCTTGTGGTTTAACACCGACAAATAAGACTTTACCGTTTTCATCAACGATTGCTTTGAGTGCAGTATATGCTTCTTTAATGCATTCTGCGGATTTGACTAAGTCAATAAGATAGATTCCGTTACGGGCACCATAGATGTATTTGCCCATTTTTGGATTCCATTTTCTTGTGTGGTGTCCGAAGTGAACTCCGCCTTCAAGAAGTTTTCTGACGGTAATGATTGGTGCGTTTTCGTCATGCATTACCATTTCCATGACGTTTTCTTGTGCAGGTGCTTGTTCAACTTTTTCTTCAGCAACTGCTTCAACTTTCTTTTCTTCTGCCATTTTTGGCCTCCATTCGTTTATGCCTCCACTACTTCTAACAATCTCCCCCGTTTTCGACCCCGTGGTCACGGGACTCGGAAATTGAATTCATAGTGTGTGTATTCTCATTTTCTTTTAGAAAACGAGTGCTATTATATTATCACTCCCAACTTTATAACTCAATAGTTTTTAAAACTTATTGAAAAATCTCAGGAATTCCCGTGTTTTTTCGCTCTTGGATGTGACATGTTAAATTGTTGTCTCATCGCTTCTTCAGTTATATGTGTGTAGATTTGAGTTGTATTTATCGACTCATGTCCAAGCAATTCTTGAATAACTCTCAAATCAGCGCCACCCTCTAAAAGATGGGTTGCAAATGTATGTCTTAGCATATGAGGATGAAGTCCTAATTGAACTCCACACTTGTCTTGTATTTGGTTAAGAATGTACTCAACCCCTCTAGGAGTTAGTTGTTCGCCTCTTGCATTTGTGAACAAATAATCACTTGAGTGTCTTAATTGGCTATTTTTTAAATAGTCCATTAAAGTTTTCTGACATGATTTTGAAAAGATTACCATCCTTTCTTTTCTACCTTTGCCAAACACACGAATTGTTCTGTTTTTAAAGTCAATTGTATTCATTTTTATACTTACGAGCTCACTTACACGAACTCCGGAAGCATAAAGTAACTCAATTATTGCTTGATCACGATATTTTAAGTCATCTGTACGTTCTCTATTTTTGGCAAATAAATTCTCGATTTGCTCCAAATATAAAGCTTCAGGATAACGTATTTCTTTCTTTGGAGCACCGACAAACAAAAATGGGTTTTCTTTAATAAAATTACTTCTCAGTAAGTACTCATAGAAATGACGCAAACCGGCTATTCTCCTACAGCAAGTTACTTTCGTTTTGCCTTCTTCCATTTCATTTGAAAGATACATACGAATAAGCTGTGGATTTGCAGTCTCAAAATCGGCTCCTTTTGAATTGAGATATTTCTTAAAACTTTCGATATCTTGTTGATACGATTTTATAGTTTTATCGGAGTAATTTAAGTCGAGTCTTAGATGCTCTAAAAACTTCTCAATTTTATCCATTTACTTTTGTCCAAAATTCATCTGTTAATCGTAATGCTTTTTCAATGTCTTTCTCACGATTATGTTTGTTTGCATTATATAAAATTCCAAAGTTAGCATTCATTGGTTGAAATGAAGTTGGATTACCATTTACAACATAGTTGTATAAAGAGCCTAACATAGTCTCAAGTGAAGGTTTTATAAGTTCTTTTCCTTCTAATTTTTCATACGCAAAAGTTGCTGCTAAAATACCCATTGCAGCAGATTCAACATAACCCTCAACACCTATCATTTGACCTGCTAAAAATGTATCATTTCTAGCCTTCAAACTAAGGTCTTTATTTAGTGCAATTGGAGAACAAATATATGTATTTCTATGCATCAATCCATAGCGCACAAATTCGGCATTTTCGAGTCCAGGAATCATCCTAAAAACACGTTTTTGCTCACTATAAGTAAGGTTGGTTTGGAAACCTACAATGTTATATAAATCACCATTCAAATTATCTTGTCTTAATTGGATAACAGCGTAGAATTTTTCTCTTCCTTCGACCTGTAATCCTTTTGGCTTCATCGGTCCAAATCTAAGGGTATCTTTTCCACGTTTTGCCATAACTTCAATAGGCATGCACCCTTCGAAATAATTTTTATCAAAATCATGTATCATTGCAACTTGTGCATTAATTAATTCGTTATAAAACTTTTCATACTGTTCTTGTGAAAATGGACAATTAATATATGAGTCATCGCCTTGCTCATATCGAGACTTTTTATAAGCAATATTCATATCGATTGAATCTTTTAAAACTATAGGTGCGCTTGCATCAAAAAAGAACAGTGATTCTTGACCAATTGTGTCAGCTAATTTCTTTGCTAATTTATCGCCTGTAAGTGGGCCTGTAGCGATAATTGTAGGCCCTTCTAAAAAATCATCAATTTCTGCATTATGAACGATTAAATTAGGAAAATCCTTAAGAATTCCCGTGATTTTTCTAGAAAAAGCATCTCTGTCAACACTTAAAGCATTGCCACTTGGAACACATGTTTCAGCGGCCACTTTCATAGTTAGAGAATCCATGTGTCTCATCTCTTCTTTAAGCAATCCGCATGCGTTATCTAGACGGTTTGACTTAAGAGAATTTGAGCAAACAAGTTCACCAAAGTTACCTGTTGTATGGGCTGGTGTCATCTTATTTGGTCTTTTCTCATATAGGTGAACTTCGTAACCTCTTTTTAGGAAAAAATAACAAGCTTCAACGCCTGCTAATCCACCACCTATAACGTTTATTCTTTCCATGTTTTCTATTATAACAAAAAAGTAAGCATTTAGCTTACTCATTTGTCTAGTTTTTCAATGTGATGGCAGTTTGGATAATTGCTACAACCAAGGAACTTCTTTTTACCTCTTCCTCTTACAATAAGATCTCCACCACATTCTGGACATTTTTTAACCACTTCAATAGGAGTTTCTTCCTTTTTAATATAGTTACATTCTGGATAACCAGAACATGCAACGAACTTTTTGCCCTTCTTACCAACTCTATAAACCAAAGGTTTACCGCAAATTGGACAAGTTTCACCAGTTTGTTCTAACTCTTCAAGTTCTTTTTCGCGATAATCACATGATGGGAAGTTTGAACATCCAATGAAATTACCATATTTTGATTTCTTATATACAAGTGGAGCACCACATTTTGGACAGAATTCACCAGTTGGTTCATCCATATCTTTATACATCTTCTTGGTAGCAGAATCACAAAGTTTAATAAATGGATAATAGAAATCTGTTAGTGTTTCTGTTCTTGTGATTTCGCCTTCTTGAATATGGTCGAGTTTTTCTTCCATTTCAGCGGTATATTTTACATCAACAAAACTTGGGAAATATTTTCTTAAAACGTGTGCAGTTTTTTGTCCTTGTTCAGTTGAAATAATATAACCTGATTTCGAAACAACATATTCACGTTTCAGAAGTGTTGCAATTGTTGATGCGTATGTGGATGGACGACCTATCTTTTTGTCTTCCATTAATTTAACAATTTTTGCTTCAGTATATGGTGTTGGAGCTTCGGTAAACTTTTTTTCATTATTAATTTTATTAATAATGAGTTCTTCGCCCTCACTTAATTGTGGCAAATTGAATGATTCATTTTGCTCATGTGTTAAACGAGTATAACCATCGAAAACAACAGTTGATCCTTCGGTTCTAAATGTAACACCATCTACATCATAAGTAACTTGAGTAACGGCTTCTTTTTTAGGAGCCATCAATGAACCAAGTGCTCTTTCATAAATCAACTTATATAATTTGTATTGGTCTGATGTTAAATATTGTTTTATTGATGCTGGAGTAGTGTGGTTTGCTGTTGGTCTAATAGCTTCGTGTGCATTTTGCGCGCCAGCTACTGAAACTACTTTACGTTTACCACAATATTCTTTACCGAATGTCTTTTCGATAAATTCTTCTGCGCGACCTACGAATGTATCAGAAAGATACGTGCTATCTGTACGTATGTATGTAATTAAACCAGTATGCTCTCCTTTAATTTGAACACCTTCATAAAGTTGTTGAGCTAAACTAGATGTCTTTTTAGTAGAGAACTTGTAAGTATTGAATGCTTCTTGTTGAAGTGTTGATGTTGTAAAAGCAGGTTTTGATTCAACAGTTCTAACAGACTTTTTGATGCTTACAACTTTTGCTTTACCAATCTCTAATTTTTTAAGGATTTCTGCGTTAATTTCCTCGTTTTCAATCTTCTTAAAATCTAAAAAACTATGGAAATTTGCAGTAATTTTCGCATTATTCTTCTTTAATTCTAATGATAATGACCAATATGGTTCTGGTACGAAATTGGCTATTTCTTTATCATGATCACAAATTAATTCAAGTGTTGCAGATTGAACTCTACCAGCAGATGGAGATTTAATCTTTTTTTGAATAATATTTGAAAGTCTAAATCCAATAATTCTATCCATGATACGACGTGTTTCTTGTGACTCAACAAGATTCATATCGAGAACACGTGGATTTTGAATAGCTTCACCAATAGATACACGTGTAATTTCATGGAACTCAAGACGTTTAGTTGTTTTTGGATTAAGTCCTAAGATTTGAGTTAAGTGCCATGCGATTGCTTCTCCCTCGCGATCAGGGTCGGTTGCAAGGTAGATAATATCTGCCTTGCGGGCTGCTTCCTTAAGTTCAGCGACTGTTCCACGCTTTCCAGGAGAAACCACGTAAGTTGGTTTAAATCCGTTTTCAATGTCCACTCCAAAGCCACCCTTTCCACTAGTGGAAAGATCTCTAAGGTGTCCGACAGTTGCGAGCACCTCATAACCTTCGCCCAAATAACGGGAGATGGTGTGACATTTGTTTGGAGACTCAACTATAACCAACTTCATAGCGCCCAATACTATAGTCGTTAAAAATAGCAATGTCAAAGCCCTATTATTATTAAAGAAATAATTATTCTTTAAGATTTTTTACTTTTCAAAAATCGGTTTTTGAGGGCTTACTCCAGTGTATAGATAAATGTCCTCAACAGTCTCAACAAGATATGCGCCCTCCTTAATTAAGTGATTACAAATAGAGTCTTCGCCAGCACGTGTAGGTACGCAACAAACATTACCTGATTTTTGTACCATAAGGAGTGCGGTGATTTGTGTTCCAGATTTAACTTTTCCTTCTGTAACTAACAAGTTGTTGCATAATCCAGCGATAATTCTATTTCTTATTGGAAAACATGCTGGATTAGGTGGGGTCATATCAGGATATTCTGAAATAACTAAGTGCTTTTTCTTACATTCTTCATATATATCCTTATTTTCTTCTAAATAATGAAAATTAATACCATTGCCTAATACTCCAACGGTTTTACCACCATTTTCTATTGCGGCTCTATGCGCTATTGCATCTATACCAAGTGCCATACCTGAAATGATTACAAAATCTTTAGCAATTCCTTTAACTAAAGTTTGAGTCATTTCTTTTCCATACTTACTATGTTTTCTAGATCCCACCACTGCTATCTTATTGTTTTTATCATTTAAAAGAGATATATCTCCATGATAGAAAAGAACAAAAGGTGGTTTATAAGCGTTCTTTAAAGACTCTGGATATTCTTCATCAAGAATTGTGATGTAATTTGAGTTAACTGACTCAATTAACTTCTTTGCTTCATCTTCATCAATTTCAGCGTGATTTGAAATATCCTCATAAATAGGGTTCCAATCCCCTTTATATTTAAGGGCTAAATAAAGTAAATTTTCTCGTGAATCCATAATTGCCTCCTTATTACTTAATCCACGAAAAAATAAAGATTGTGCGAAACAATCTTTTTTAAAATATTTTATAAATAAAATTTTTTAATATTTTTAGAGGTCAAAAAGACTCATTTCTCCAAGCGCTACTTTAGCAACTGGTTTATATGAAAATCTATGTATACCTTTAATAGGGCCATACTTTTTAAGAGCTTCCATATGTTTAGCGGTTCCGTATCCTTTATGAACCTCAAATCCATATTCAGGATATTTCTTTCCAAGTTCTTCCATCATATGATCACGTGTTACTTTTGCAATTATGCTTGCTGCCGCAATTGGCATAGCTTTTGCATCTCCTTTAATAATTGGAACAACTTCAACATCAAAACCTTTTAATGGCATTGCATCAGTTAATATAAGATCAAATTTAACTTTAAGATTATTGATTGCTTCTTTCATTGCCTTTTTTGTGGCTTCATAAATATTTAATGTATCTATTTCTTCTGCAGAGACGATTCCGACTCCATAGGCAACAGCATCTTTCTTAATAACTTCGAATAATTCTTCTCTTTTCTTCTCTGTAAGCTGTTTTGAGTCATTTATTTCTTTATTTATATACGTGCGCGAAAGAATACATGCTGCAGCGACGACCGGACCTGCTAAAGGACCGCGGCCAGCTTCATCAACTCCGACAATAACTTTAACCTTATTTGAATAAAATTGATCTTGAAAATCTAATGCCATACTAGATTCTTTCAAAGGTTATTTTGCCTAATAATCCGTTTTTTACTTCGTTTAAGAAGACTTTATATGCCTTTTCGATATCTTGACCACCCTTAGAGAAATACCCACGTTTGTAAGCGATTTCTTCAAAGCATGCATCATCATCCTTATTTAAATCAAGATACTCAAAACGAGTTTTGAGGTATTCTGGATAGTTCTCTTTGAGATAGTCAAAAGCTTGTTTTGCCAATTCCTCATTTGGAAGAATTTCAGTATTCACTGAACCCACCAAAGCAAGATTGACTGCTTTTTTAGGGTCATCATATGAAGGAGGAAGAATACCTGGAGTATCTAAAAGCTCAAACTTATTTGATACTTTAATCCATTGTTGTGCTTTGGTATGTCCTGGTTTATTTTGAACGGAAGCCGCATGTCTTCCTGAGATTTTATTTATGAGTGTAGATTTACCAACATTTGGAATGCCAATAATCATTGCTCTAACTGGTTGTGGTTTCATACCTTTAGCAATGTATTTTTGATTTTTATTTTCGCCAAGTTTTTCAACTTCTTTAATTATATTTTTAACATCGTTAGGATTATTTAAATCAGCAAAAATTGCGGAAAATCCCTCGTTTTTAAAGGAATTTATCCATTTTTGTGTCTCTTTTTGATCAGCGAGATCAGTTTTAGTTAAAACCACAAGACGTAGTTTATCTTTAGTAATTTTATACAAGACTTCATTCCTTGATGAAACTGGAATTCTAGCATCCAAAAGTTCGACTATAACATCAACAAGTTTTAGCCTTTCTTGAACTTCTATTTGGGCCTTTTTCATGTGGCCCGGATACCAATGGATTTGTTTCATTTTACTTTCTTTGGCCAAGTATAATGAATGTTTTTAATATCGAAATGCTGTCCATCATAATAAACTTTAGCAGTTCCACATATTGCGACGACTTTTCCTGCAATTAATTCTTTTTTAACTGGTCCTTCGTTTCTTGAATCAGATGAATGAGCTCTATTATCACCACAAACAAAGTATTCATCAGCACCAAGTTCCCATTTTGTAGTTGGGTAATTTGCACGTGTAATGAATTCACTTGAAATTGGTTGTTCAACTAATTCACCATTAATTAAAAGATTTCCGTTATTCTCGTTACCATTACCAGTTACTACAAATTCAACTGTTTCGCCCGGCAAACCTAAAACACGTTTAATCTTATTTTTTGTATCGGTTGAGGCATACTTTGTGACGATAATATCAAAGCGTTTAATTTTATTAATTGCCTTTTTGTGAGTGTCCATAACACCATAATCAACAGTATAATCAACACCGGCATTTCCGCTTGTTTCATCAAGTTTATTACCATTTGCATCTGTAGCATTATAGTTAAGAGTTGGATACATGGACTGTCCATTCACCCAGAAAGGTGTTAAATATGAACGCTGATAATAAAGAACACCTTCCAACGCTAAAACAAGCACTGCCACAACAATAATGGTAATGTTTAAAATCTTAACGAATCTTTTGCGATTTTTAATCGGTTTCTTATTCTCTTCGCTTTTGTCCATGCCTACATTATACGCTCTCGAAGTTTAGCTATCAACAAAACAAAGTTTTCATTTTGCTAAATAAAAATGCAAAGAAAAACCCGATTTCTCGGGTTTAATTCTAAGCCTTTTATTAAAGAATTTCTTTAATACGAGCGGCCTTGCCAGAACGATTACGAAGATAGAAGATTCTACTTCTGCGAACTTTACCGCGTTTTTCAAGTTTGATAGCAGCAACTGCTGGGGAATGAATTGGGAAAGTTCTTTCTACACCAACGCCTGAAGAAATTTTTCTAACAGTGAAGGTTTCGCTGACACCGGAGCCGCAGCGTTTAATGACGACGCCTTGGAAGACTTGGATACGTGTTTTGTTACCTTCGGTAATTCTGACTGAAACTGAGACAGTATCACCGGATTTGAAATTAGGAACATCTTTTTTAAGTTGACGTGCAGTAATTTCTCTAACAATGTTTGTGTTCATGTCTTTACTCCTTTCTAACTAGTAATGTTTTGGTACGTTCATATCAATTTATGAAAGCGGGACGCCCTCAGCGAGATTTTAAACTCGCAAGGAAGATACTACCAAATTCAGATTTACTTAGCAAGTAAATATTAAAGTCTTTATTTTTTTAACCATTCAATAATGGTTGGTTTTATCACGTTTGTAATGATGCGATATCCTTCAGTTAAAGGGTGTAAACCATCTGCAAAAAGCTCATCATTTACAACCAGATTTTCACTATTTACCGTAAGTGGAGTAAACACATTTGCATAAAAATACCCATAATTTTCCGCATATTTTTGAATTTCTACATTAATCTCACGAATCTTTGCCATAAGGTCTTCACCCCACCTTGGAGTGATAGACATAAGCATTACTTTTGATCTAGGGCAATGATTTTTTATGCCCTTTAAAATGGTTTCGTAATTTTCTAAACATGTTTGCAAGTTGTTTGTTCCAATCATCAAATAAATAACTTTTGGATTTAAGTCATATACACTAAACTCGAGTCTATCAATAACACCGCTTGTTGTGTCACCATTAATCCCACGGTCAACAACTTTATACTCATTAAAAAAGATATGAAGCGGATAACCTTCAGTAATTGAATCTCCAAGAAAGACAATGTCGCATCCTTTATCACTTTGAACATGATCTATAAATTGTTCGCATCGTTCGACATAGTGATAATTTGTCTTTATATAGCCTTCTTTGTTGTAATTATATTTTTTCTGACAACCACATAAAACAAGACTAATAACTGCTAAAGAAATCTTAATCTTTTTCATACCAAAAACTTTATTACCTTAAGTATCACTTTTCAATATTGTATTTTCCCTGTTAAGTAAAAATACTTGACACCTATATTTATCTATGTATAATAGATGTCGGTAAAAAGGAGATTACTAAAATGTCAGTTAAAATTAGACTTACAAGAATTGGTCGTCATAAAGACGCCATCTACCGTGTTGTTGTTTCTGATTCCAGAAGCGCAAGAGACGGTCGTATCATTGAACAAATCGGATACTTTGATCCGGCCAAACCAGTTGAAGCAGCCGACATAAATGTCGAATTAGCACTCAAATGGTTAAACAAAGGTGCTCAACCATCCGAATCCATCCGTACCTTATTCACCAAAAAAGGTATCATGGAACAATACGCAAAATCCAAAAAGGAAGCTAAATAATGGACTACGAGAAGATCATTCACACTATTGTTGATCCTTTCTTAATTAATCCAGATGCTTTAATGGTTCGTGTCATGCCATCAGACAATGAAAAGGACGTAATCCTTCTCATTTGTGCAGAAGCAGAAGACACAGCAAGACTTATCGGTAAAAAGGGTAGCGTTGCTAATGCTCTTAGAGAAGTAGTTGCTATCTCCGGTAAGAATGAAGGAAAACACATTCACTTAAAGTTCGAATCATTCGAAGAAGAAATTAAATAAGCATGGAATTCCTTACTGTCGGTCAAGTAGTTAGAACTATTGGACTTAAAGGCGAAGTAAAAGTATATCCCTCTACTCATTTTCGTGACACCAGATTCAAAAAAGGGTGTCACGTTTTTCTTTTAAATGATAATGGTGAAATCGAAAGAAAACTCACCATCAAATTTCATCGTACGAACGGTGATTGCGATAACCTAATTTTTGAAGAAATCACCTCAATTGAAGAGGCTGAAAAAATCAACAAAAAATACCTTTTTGTCGAAAAAAACACGGAAATTCTCGGGAAAAATGAATATTTCTTCTCTGATCTCGTTGGTATGCAAGTTGATTTTGACAATGGTAAAGAAATAGGTGTCGTGAAGGCAGTTGAACAGTTCACTTCTTACCAAACTTTACGTGTCAAAACCAATGGTAAAGATGTGCTTATTCCTTTCGTAAAAGCATTCATTAAATCGGTCTCACTTGAAGACAAAAAAATCATCATCAATTACATCGACGGCTTACTATGAAAATAACAATTTTAACTTTGTTTCCAGAAATGTTTGAAGGGTTTGTGACGAACTCAATTATTAAGCGTGCAATTGGAAAGAAAGTTGTAGAAATTAAAGTAGTAAATATTCGCGATTACACTAAAGATAAGTATGGTCGCGTTGATACTCCGCCTATTGGGGGAGGGGCTGGTTTAGTTATGAAGTGCCAGCCAATTGTTGATGCCCTAAAAGATGTTTCTACAAGCGATTCTAAAAAGATAATGTTAAGTCCTCGTGGCAAACAATTTAACCAACAAATGGCAATTTCTTTATCTAAAGATAAAGATTTAATCCTACTTTGTGGTCATTACGAGGGTATTGATGAAAG
>JAEEGI010004615.1_pt1 | contig 32154 bp, 30 predicted proteins | sample 8958751 | NCBI WGS metagenome assembly JAEEGI01 (sample SAMN16246545, study PRJNA631951) | gut metagenome | biome: gut microbiome; feature: rumen; material: KS-attached | host: Bos | place: Iran: Karaj | collected 2018-10
CATTATGACTTTATCGAGGAAAATCTTACACTTGTTGGAGAAAGAACTGGTCGTACATTTAAGCTTGGTCAGCCTGTTACAGTAATTTTGGATTCGGTGGATGAGCAAGCTCGTACTATTGATTTTATCCTTACGGAATTTAAGCGTTTTTAATTGGAGCTAAAGATTATGAATAAAGAAGGCAGAAAACTAATTGCAAATAACAAGAAGGCTTATCATGAGTACTTCCTAGAAGAAGAATATGAGGCAGGGATTGAGCTTCACGGCACAGAGGTTAAGTCTATGAGACTTGGCCAGTGCTCCATCAAGGAGGCTTTTGTGCGTATTGATAATGGTGAGATGTTTATTTATCAGATGCATGTAAATCCTTATGAAAAGGGCAACATTTTCAATAGAGATCCACTTCGTCCTCGCAAGCTTTTACTTCATAAATCAGAAATTAATCGTCTGCTTAGCAAAATAAAGGAAAACGGTTACACTATTGTCCCTATTGAGGTTTACCTTAACAATGGTCTTGTAAAGGTAAAGGTTGCTCTTGCAAAAGGTAAAAAGCTTTATGATAAGCGTGCAGATATCCAGAAGAAGGATATGAAGCGCGAAGCAGAAAGAGACTTTAAGATAAGGAATTTAGGCTAATGAAGATTATACTTGCATCAAACTCTCCTAGAAGAAAAGAACTTTTACAGCAGGTTGGCATTGATTTTGAAGTGCAGGCTGCCAATGTAGAAGAAGTTACAGATAAAACTAAGCCAGATGAAGTCGTTATGGACTTAAGCCTACTTAAGGCAAAGGCTATCGCTGACAAGAATCCTGGCAGGGTTGTTCTGGCTGCAGATACAGTTGTTGCCTACGATGGCAAGATACTTGGAAAGCCCAAAGATGAAAAAGATGCATTTTTAATGCTTTCGCGCTTGTCAGGAAATACTCATCAGGTGTATACTGGAGTGGCTATCGTTGACGAGACAGGAAATATCAATACATTCGCAGAATGTACTGAAGTTGTTATGTATGAGAACAGTCCTGAATTGATTAAAAAATACATCGCTACAGGTGAGCCGATGGATAAGGCTGGCGCCTATGGCATTCAGGGCAAAGGTGCTGTTTTAGTTAAGGAGATTAAAGGTGATTACAATAACGTTGTTGGTTTACCTTTGGCTAAAGTTTATAGGTCGCTGTAAACTGTGATAAGGGCTAGTAATGGTTTCGACAGGGGTCATGCAGCGGAAGAAGCGAGTCCCACGGTAATGGGTTAAATGGCCAAACTTAAAATTAAACGCTAACGATAATTTAGCATACGCTGCCTAGTTGCGGCAGTCTGACCTAGGGCACCTACACCTTAGGACCCAGACTTCGACTCTGTAGGAAACGACGCTATCAAAGCTTTGCGATAGTGGGCGTATCATGAAGCTACTAAAGCACATATCTTGTTTGTAAGAGCTGTGTGGAGGGAATGTAAAATTACAAACTACACTCGTAGAAGGGCCGGGAATTGGCTTTTGGACACGGGTTCGACTCCCGTCTAGTCCACTTTTCTAAGTCTCATTTCATTTTATGAAATGGGACTTTCGTTATATTTAACAGAAATTCCGTTCTGAATTGTATGTGTTCCTATGGGATGTTAGAATTAAATCATAAAGGGGTGGAGAGTAATATTATGGCAAAATCTACACGACACATGACGAACGAGGAGCGTAGAGCTTATCGTAAACGAAGAAAACTTATACGAAGAATCCAGGTTTATTCTGAGCTTGGAGCAATTTCTTTAGCCATCGTTATTATCGGTGGTCTAATTGTTTCCCATATAAAAGGTACTGATGATACTATGCGAGTTGCTGCGGAGGAAAGTGTTTCAGAATCTGCTGCTGAGGCTGAAGAAGAGGAATCTACAGGTCTCAAGGTTACAACTGAGGCATCTACTGACACTAGTGAGGATACAACAGAGACTGAATCAGAAGAAACAAGTAGTTCTTCTGGCGTATACTCGGCATCAGAAACAGGTTCAACTATTTCTATTGGCGGAGATGTAGTCAGTGAATATGCTATTTTAATTAACAACGATACGAAGGAAATAGTAGGTACTAGAAATTCTTATGAAAAGATAGTGCCAGCGTCTATGACAAAGGTAATGACTGTTCTGGTTGCGGCAAATAATCTAACTGAGGAACAGCTTAACGAAACTATTACAATGTCACACGAGGCTATTGATTATTCATATGCAGGTGGTGGTTCTACTTCTGGTTTTGTTGAGGATGAAGAGGTTACTGTAAAGGATTTGTTCTATGGAACGATTCTTCCTTCAGGTGGCGATGCTGCGGCTCAGCTGGCTATGTATGTAGCAGGAGATGTAGATAGTTTTGTTACTATGATGAATGAAGAGGTTTCGGCATTAGGACTTACTGGCACTCATTTTACTAATCCAGTAGGATTCCATAGCGATGAGCATTATAGTACTCCATATGATATGTCAATTATTATGATGGCGGCATTGGACAATGAGTTATGCAAAGAGGTTCTTACCACTAAGGTTTATAATTCTTCAGCTACAAATGTTAATCCTGAGGGAATTACAATATCGAATTGGTTCTTGCGTAGAATTGAGGATAAGGATATTGGAGGCACTATTGAGGGCGCTAAGACAGGATATGTTGATGAATCTGGAAACTGTGCTGTCAGCTCTATGATAGCTGATGATGGAACTGAATACATATGCTGTACAGCAAAGTCTTCAAGCTCTTGGAGATGTATTTATGATCACGTAGATATATATAAGGCCTACACGCAGTAGGCCTTTTCTTTTTATAGATATTCTTTGATTTTGTTGATTGAATCGATGAATGCGACTGGGGAGAATTCCTTTAAATCTTCCATATCGCGGAATCCATATGTACATAAGATATAATCAAGCCCTGAGTTGATTGCAGTGGCAGCATCTACGTCAGAATCGCCAACATATAAAACTGATGATTTTTCTTTTATATCTAATGCCTTAAGAGCTAGATTGATTGGCTCTGGATTAGGCTTTCTTTTGTGACTTCCATCATCACCGATAACAATATTTATATATGGCTTAAAGAAATCATCTAGTAGGGAATTGCTGGCTGTTTGTCCTTTGTTTGTGACAATCGCCATTTTAACACCCATTTCAGATAGTTCTTTAGTTGTTTCTAAAACACCGTTGTATGGCTTTGTTTTGATGCGATTGTGATTGTTGTAGTAATTTACAAAGTCAGCGAAAAACTGGTCGAATTTATCGTAATTTTCGCCATCAGGTAATGCTCTTACAACCAACATTCTAAGTCCGTTTCCAACGAATCGTCTGACGTTTTCAATTGGGTGAGTTGGCAATCCATATTCTGCAAGTGTATGATTAATGGAATCAGTTAAATCCTCAAGTGTGTACAAAAGTGTACCATCTAAGTCAAATAGTATTGTGTCGTATTTCATAGTATTAACCTTTTCTTTTTATTTTCTTCTAATTGTTATATAGCTATTATAGGTATTTGTAAAGAAAAAATATTGAATTATTAGTATGCCTTTGTTATGATTTTTTTACCGGCTAATTAAGGAGGACATGCAATGGAATTTTATATCAGAGAGGCTGAAATTGCCGATGCCGCTGCTATTTGCGACATCTACGGATACTATGTTACAAATACTTTTGTTACTTTCACAGAGGTAAATGGCTCGGTTGAGGATTATCAGAAGTCCATTATTGAAACAAAGAAGGATTATCCTTACATCGTTGCTTGCGATTCTGAAGGTAAAGTGATTGGTATGGCATACGGTGGAAGAGTACGTCAACATGATGCATATAAATATTCAGTGGAGACTACTATATATACGGCACCAGATGTTCCTAAGCAATCTGGAATAGGAAAGGCCTTATATGGCGAGCTTGAGAAGCGTCTTTCTGATATGGGATATAAATTCATGTACGGAGTTATTACAGATATTAATGAGCCTAGTATCAAGTTCCATCAGGCTTTGGGATTTGAAGAGGTTGGCCATTTCACAAATATTGGTTACAAATTCGGAGAATGGAAAGGGATTGTGTGGTATAGAAAGCAAATCGGTGATTTGAATGATATGCCTCGCTAATAGCGGTTATGAAAAAAGCACTTAGATATATATTGGTATCTACATTATCAATATTTTTTACTTTAATTGCGGTTGGAATTATTTATATAGTTGCTGATACACACAGCAGAATACAGGTTCAGGAAGGGGAAACATACTCTAGTGAGCAGGTTGAGGAGCTTGTGGATGAGGCAAAGGCAGAAGGACAGAAAAGCGTTCTTGATTCCATCAAAGAGTCTTTGGAAGAGGGAAACACAATTATCTCTGTTTTGAAGTCACTATATCCGGAATATATCGTTGTGGCGGCAAATTCCAAATACAACTTTGTTCCAGTTAATGATTCACTTCCTAAGAATTCTTTTGACATTAACAATCTTCAAGAGGATGAAAATGGCTTTTATTCCTATGTAGTAGATGGCCAGGTTGTTTCTAGAAAAGGAATAGACGTGTCATCACATCAAGGTGATATTGATTGGGAAGCCGTTGCTGCTGATGGCGTAGAGTTTGTATTTGTTAGAGCTGTTTACAGAGGATACGGCACAGGTAAAATCGTTGTAGATGAAAAATGCATTGAAAACATAGAAGGTGCTCAGGCGGCAGGTCTTGATGTTGGTGTTTATGTATTTTCACAGGCGATTTCACAGGCAGAAGTTTTAGAAGAGGCATCCACTGTTCTTAATCTTTTAGATGGATATACACTTCAGCTTCCAATCGTGTTCGATGTTGAAAAAGTAAGTGACAGCGAGGCTAGAACAAATAGCCTTACAGTAGAAGACAGAACAGCGCTTACTATTACATTTTTAGAGGCTGTTCAAAATGCTGGATATGATTCAATGATTTATCATAATACGGAAATGGGAGCAATGCTTCTAGATTTCACTCAGCTTACAGAATATAAGAAATGGTTTGCTGGGTACAATAAAGAGTTCTACTGGCCATATGAATATGATCTTTGGCAGTACTCTGAAACTGGTAGTGTTAATGGAATAAATGGAAATGTCGATTTAGATATTTGGCTAGCCCAATAAAAGGCTAGCCAATTTTGTATTATCTTCTGGATTCATAAAGCAAATTCTAATGTATTTTTCGCCAAGATAAGGGAATGTAGAACAATCTCTAATCATAAGTCCCTGACGGATACATCTGTCAAATAAATCACCACTTGTAATATCATCCTCTAAGATTTTAAGAAGCATGAAATTGCCCTGAGGCTTAAATGGCTTAAAGCGACTGCTTTCTTCAAAAAGCTTGAATAAACGATCTCTTTCAGACTTAATCAAATCTCTTGTTTCCTGAATGTAGTCCTCGTCTGTAAACATGAGAGTGCCTGCTATAACAGCAATTGAATTGATAGACCATGGGTCCTTGCGCTGGTTCATAATCTGCATTAAATCGGAATTAGAGCAGATAGCATATCCTAAGCGAAGGCCTGGTGCAGCAAAGAACTTTGATGTTCCTCTTAAAATGGCGATATTTGTGTATGTTCTAGTAAGGCTGACTGCAGAAATCTCTTTTACATTTTCGGCAAATTCCACGTATGTTTCATCAACCATAACGAAAATATCGCATTCCTTACAAGCATCTAAAATAAGACGCATGTCATGGACGTTAATTGCAGTTCCAGTAGGATTGTTTGGATTGCAAATAATAAGCATATCAATATCTTCTGAAAGCTTGCTTACAAAGTGAGCAGGATCCAGAATGAAATCATTTTCTTCACGAAGAGGATAGTAGATTGTCTTTCCTCCGCATAAAGCGATTTCACGCTCATATTCTGAGTATGTTGGTCCTAAAATAAGAGCCTTTTTAGGCTGTTGAATCTGGATGAATAGGGAAATTAGCTCTGTAGAACCATTTCCTACAATGATATTTTCAACCTCTGTAGAGCAGTAGTTGGCAATACATTGGCGGAGCTGCACGTAATCCCTGTCAGGGTATGTTGTGATGCAATCGATTTGCTCCTTGATTCCTTCTCTTAATTTAGGAGAAATTCCCAGTGGATTAACATTAGCGGAAAAGCTAATGATGTCTTCTTTTTTTATTCCGTAGATTTTTTCAATTTTTTCTAAATCACTTCCGTGAAAGTGGTCTTTGTGTTTAATCATGCCTATCACCTCGTTTTTTATATAGTAGCACCACGTTTAATAAATATCCATCTTTTTGTTTCTATTTCGTTTGAAAACACAACATGTTGTGCTATAATTTGAAAAGAATATGCTAGGATTAGTGGGTGTATACCTAAATCCTTGGAATGTAGAGGAAGAATGTTTTGAGAAAAAGAATCTATCGAATATCAGAGGATAAATTCGATGACTTAAAACCAAATATAGAATTCGAAAGAGAACAGATAGAAGAAACATGCTATGTGGGCGATACTTTTAAGGGCAATTTCTTCTTCAAGAGTCTTAACAACGTTAAAATCAGGGGCGTAGTCTATTGCACAAATCCATACGTACAAGTTAGTGACCCTTGGTTCGATAAGGAAAATGTTCGTGTTGAATATACTGTTGATGACTACAATTTCAAATCATCAGAGACTCTTTCTGGAGAGTTTATTATTGTAGCGGTAGGGGTTGAAAAGCACATTCCTTTTACCATTACTTATGCAACTCGACCATTAATCACATCTGTTGGGGAAATTCACGATTTAAAAGCTTTTGCAGAGCTTGCTCAGAATCATTTTAGCGAGGCAGTTTCTGTATTCTATTCAGATCGATTTGCAGAATTCATTTCTGATTTGGATAAACGTACTAGATTACTATATCGAGGCTTTAAAGCAGCTCCAATTGCTGCTGTTAATGTAGATGAATTCCTTGTATCTACAGGGCTAAAGCCAAAGATGTCTTTCGACATTCAGGAGAGATGCGACAAATACTACGAAGTTAATGAAAATATTCGCGGTGAAATCGAGCTTGTTCGTTCTACCTGGGGCTACATAGATATAAAAGTATCATGTGATGCAGATTTCGTTTCAGTTGAAAAAGAACACATCACATCCGACTTTTTCCTTGGCTCTATCTTCAATATGAATTACTACATTCATAAAGATAAAATGCACGAGGGTCTTAATTATGCAAAGATTTCCTTTGATTACAGAGGTATTCATAAAGAAATTACAATCATCGCATCATCTTTAAAGGAAGATGCAACTTTAGATTCTGAAAAGCACCTTAAGGATATGCAGATTCTTAAGGCATGTCGTCTTTACGAAGATTTTAGACTTCGTAAAATCACTACAGGACAGTGGTGCCAGGAGACACTTGCAGTGCTTGATGCCATTTCTAAAGAGGACGAAGAGGACAACTTTACTCTTTTGATGAGAGCGCTGGTATATGTGACTAACAATCAAAAGCAGGAAGCTCTTTGGATTATTCAGGATTTGAAGCGTACCATCGAGGATAAAGGCAGCACAGAGTGGGCTTTCCTTCTTTATATTTGCACCCTTATCGAAAGGGAAGAATCTTATGTAGATAGACTTACAGGAAATATTGAGTCTATTTATCTAGAGCATTCAGATGATGTTCGACTTTTCTGGTTTTTAATGTTCCTCAGAAAGGAATACATCAAGAATCCTACAGCAAAGCTTAGAGATATTTCTGAATGGGTATCGAGAGGATTTGATTCGCCTCTTCTTTACATTGAGGCTTACTATATTTTTGTTCAGGATCCATATTTAATATCATCCTTCGATGAACTTACTATCAAGGTTTTAAATTGGGCTAGAAAGAAAAATGCGATTTCGAAAGACATTGCAATCCAAATGATTCATGTAATCGAATCAGAAAGAACTTACAATCCAAAAGCCCTTCCTATAATCGAAGCTTGCTACGAAATATACCCTGATTTACAGTTCTTGCTTGCGATTGTTACATACCTGTTAAAGGCCAACTACATCGAAGAAAAATTCTTCAAATGGTTCAAGATGGCCATTGAGGCAAATCTACATGTATCAGGTATTTTCGAAGCTTACATGGAGGCTATGCCTACCTATTCCGTTGATAGGTTCCCACAGCTTCTTACTATGTTCTTTAAATACAACAATGATCTTTCTTATGAAAAGAAAGCACTTCTTTATGCAAATATTATTTTGCACAGGACAGAGGATAGCGATACCTATGATCATTACGAATCAGCTATTGAAACCTTTGCTCTTGAACAGTTAAAGCTGGGGCGTTTGGATGACAATCTTGCTGTATGTTATCAGCGTCTTATGGAGCTTGGTATTTTTGATAAAGAGGTTGCAAAGCTTGTTTCAGAGCTTGCCTTTAAAAAGAAGCTTGCTGTTATCAATCCGGATATACGTAGAATCTTTTTATATCAGGATGAGTTTAAAGCACCAGTGATTGCAAATGTTTCAGATCACAAAGCTTATGTAAATTACATAGGCAGTGAGGGAGTTTTCTTCCTTGAGGATAACGATGGTTATCTGTTTGTTGATGACGAGGCTTATTTCAAAGAGGATGTTATAGATGCCACAGCATATTTCAATACTCTAAAGGAATTAGCACCACAGAGTATGGCTTTTGTTCTGATGGATTTAAACAATCTAGAGGATTCAGAAAGCATCAAAATGCTCCTTGATTCAAAACAGATTTCATTGGATTATTTGCGCAGCATGTATCCAAAGATTATCAGCGTACTTCGTAAAAACGAAGAGGACGCGTTAATAGAGCGTCATTTTATGCATGAGGCTGATTTAAAATCACTTAGAGCGGAAGTTATTGCAGATGTCCTTGAGGTATTTGTTAGCCGTAGCAAATACGAAGAAGCATATTATATGCTTCAGCATACAAATGGATCGCAGCTTAGACCGGAGGTCGCTACAAAGCTTTGTCAGTTCATGATAAATCAGGATTCTGAAAAGACAGATGATTTCCTTATCTTGATGACGGCTCATTTGGTTCAAAAAGGATTTGTCCATGGAGATATGATTAAATATCTTGTGAAATTCTTTGTTGGTCCAACAGATACCATGATGCTCATTTACACTAATGCCTATGAGCGTGGTGAAGATGTAGTGGAATTCTCCGAGAGAATTCTTACACAGGTTTTATACAGAGATTTCCTTTGCGATGGCATAATGGATGTCTTTGATTCATATGTAGCCAGAAAGAACAATAAAATGATTGTTGAAGCTTTCCTTACATATGAAGCACATAGCTATTTATCTGAGCACCAGGAGGTGCCTGGAGAGATTTTCTCACATATTTACAATAGATATAAAAAGGGCCTTGCTGTTAATGAAAGTATGCGAATTGCTCTTCTTAAATATCTATGTCTACAAAAAGAACTGGACGACGATGATATGACCATGCTAGATATGCTTTTAGCAGATGCAATTCTTCGTAACCAGTACTTTGGATTCTTTGTAAATTGTAATGAGAAGCTAAAAATTAAATATCACTTGTATGACAAGCATTTTATAGAGATTGCTACTGATAAAAGAAAATCTGTTGTTATTACATATTCAATCAATGGCCAGGAGCCACTTGAGGAAGATATGATTGAGATGTATGACGGATTGTATGTTAAGCAGTTTATCCTGTTCTACGGGGATGAGCTTAGATACGAAATCTATTGTGATGAGCTTTCAGAGGAGCCTTTGAAGAGCGACACAATAGTTATGAGTGAAGAGCCAGACGTAAAGAATGGCAGATTTGCTTTAATGAATAGTATTAGCAGACATAATCTATACGAGGAAGCAGGTGAGCTTGCTGCCGACCTTAAGACTTATCAGGGCTTGGATGCTGTTACAAGAGATTTATTTACTATTATTTAATGGTGAAAGAGGATTTATATGGGAAACTCTGAGGGGGCTTATCTTGGCATAGATATTAGTGCCAGAAGCACAGTTCTTAGTATTTATAAATCGAATATGGATGAGCCGGCCACAGTCAGCACAATTCTTGGTGAAGAAAACTATTCCATACCAACAGTGCTTGCTAAGCGTTATGGTATGGGACAGTGGTTCTTTGGCGATGAAGCTATAAGCAAAAGCCGTACAAAAGAAGCTATGCTTGTAGATGATTTGTATACTTTGGCTCTTAAAAATGAGGAAGTATTTGTTGATGGCGAAAGCTTTCAGGCTAGGGAGCTTATGGTCATTTATTTTAATAAGCTTTTTGCTATACCTGGTCCAATGGCGGCCATGGGAGATATAGAAAAGCTTGTGGTTTGTGTAGACCAGGTCAATCTTGAGGTAATGGAATTGATGAACTATATCATTTCCAGATTATCCATTGATTCAAATAGGCTTATGCTTATTGACCGCAATGAATGCTTTTATTTCTACGCCTTATCTCAAAGGCCTGAGCTGTTTTTGTACAGTGTAGCGCTTTTTGATTACAGCGGTTCAAATATGATTTCTTGTGTTTTGAATCGTAACCAAAGCACTCGTCCTCAGATGATTACACTTGATGTAGTGAATCACGGAGATATTACGGACAATCGAGATGAAAAGTTTGATGAAATCATAGCTGATACATTTGGAAGTACCTTGTTTTCATCGGTTTATCTTGTTGGAGACGGTTTTGATGGCGAGTGGATGAAGGTTAGTTTAGCTAGACTTTGCAAGGGCCGTAAGGTATTCATGGGCAAGAATCTCTATTCAAAGGGAGCTTGCTATGCAGGCTACACCAAAGATGGCAAGCGTGATTGGCCTTTCATTTATATTGGTGACAACGATTTAAAGCTTAATCTATCAATAAAGATTTTAGAAAATAATGTTATGAAATTCTTCACCCTCATCGATGCCGGTCAAAGCTGGTACGATGCAAAGGGTGAATGCGAAGTTATATTGGATGGTGAGCCTGAGATTGAGTTCTATATTCAAAGACCAGAATCGAGAGAGGCACACACAGAAGTCCTTGAATTGACAGACATGCCAAAAAGAGAAAATAGAACGACACGACTTCGAATAGAAGCGAGCCCTATTTCCGATGTTGCAGTTTCTATCGTAATTACGGATTTAGGATTTGGTGAGATTTCTCCATCATCTGGCAAAAGCTGGGAACATACTATTTCAATTAAGTAGGTAGTTTATGAGTACATTGATTTATTGCAAAAATTCAATAGCGGCTACACCTTATTACATCGAAGAGGTTTCTTTGAATGTATATTCGTTAGAAGAGCTTAGTTATTACATGCTTAATAATGTTTATTTGCTTTCTACTAAATTAATGAACACAGAGCTATGTAATTGGATTGGAAGAGAGCTTAAGTTCCCAAAGCTTGCTAGCGAGCTTCAAGCAATGGTGCAGAATAATTCGCCACTACATATTTTCGTGGGCCATATATTAAGCGCCAATGGCTATGCATCAAATAAAGAAATCAAGGATGCCCTTTCAATCATATCCACCTTCGAAAACAAATCCGAGGCAGAAAGACGCAAGCTGAGAGCTGATAGGCTTATGCTTGGCAACAAGCTTGTAGATGCTATCTACGAATACGAAACTTTGCTTGCGGAGGATGTTGCAAAGACCATGCCTCGCACAGTTGAGGGAGATGTTTATCATAATTTAGGATGTGCTTTTGCAAAGCTTTTCTTTTTCGATGAAGCTAGCAAATGTTTTGATGAGGGCTACAAACGAAATCAAAAGAAACAGACTCTTTATTGTCTTTTATACGCTGCTCGCTGCGGCAAGGACAAGCTTGCTTTTGATGAGTACGTATCAAAATATCAGGTTCCTAGAAGCGACGTAGAAGAAGTTTTACAAATAGTTTCTAGGTCCACTATAAAAGAAGATATTGTTGGTTTTGACAGTGCTATAAATGATTTGCTTTATGGCGATTCATCTCAGGTGTCAAAAGAGACAATTCAAAATGTTATCAATAATTGGAAAGAAGAATATATAAAAATCTGCAGGATTTAATTAATATCCTAAAGGGAGAAATGTATGGGATTTTTTTCAAGTAGAAAAAAGAAAAAAGAACTTAGAGCAGCTAAAATTGATGATGCTTTTAATAGAGTTTATTCCCAAATAGAAGGTATCGACAGTTGGGAAGATGACCCAAAGAAGCTTGAGCATTATATTTTAGATTCCTGCGAGCAGATTATTGCATCTACCAAGGCAATGGAACGTCAGAAGATGGAGTACCGCATTGTTACTCGCTATCTTAACGACATCAAGGCCATAGAAAATCTGCCAAAGGAAAAGGCAAAGGAACTTCGTAATACTGCATCACGTATATGCGAATTGGAAAACAATCTTGTTAATGCAAGGTCTATCCAAAGAAACATTACAGATGAGCAGTACGAAGTGATTTCTGATGATGAGGCTGATATGCCTGAAATCATTAATCGATTTGCTTCAGATGAAATATATCAAGCTAAGCTTAAGCGTAATTTGGCTTATCTTGAAGGCGAAAAAAGTCGATGGGAAATCGAAAGAGAAGAGCTTCAAGGTCAGATCAAACTCTTTAGAAAGATGGCCGTTGCCATTCTTGCATCATTTATGACGCTGCTTATTTTATTGTTTGCTATGTACAATGCGGCCCAGACTGATATTTCTATTTGGGTGTTTATAGTTTTGTTTATTTGCGCTGTTAGCGGCTTTATTGTATTTGTTCGTCAAAATACTATAGCCAGAGACAATAAAGTAGCTATTGTCCATTTGAATCAAGCTATCAGCATGCTGAACGTAGAACGAATGAAGTACGTTAACGTAACAAATTCTGTTGAGTATTCAAAGGACAGATATTTTGTTAAGACATCTGCTGAGCTTCAGTATGTTTGGGAACAATATCAGGACAAGCTTAGAGACCAGCAAAGATACATTCAAAATAACGAAGATCTTGAGTTCTATAACTCAAAATTGGAAAGACTTTTGGGTGAGATAGGACTGGCAGATGACAAGATTTGGTTGAATCAGGTTAATGCACTTGTGGATAGACAGGATATGTCAGAATGTAGACATAGACTGGTTATGCGCAGAAAGAAGATTAGGGATAGATTAGACGATCATCGAAGAATTGTTCAAGAAGAAAGAGATGAAATAGATAGGCTCATGATTAATCATGAGCACTATCTACCTGAGATTCAGGAAATCATCAAATCTGTTGATAAGCTTTGTGGTACCAGCTCAAGCAGTGCCAGAAAAAATGCTTAATGTTATTCCAAAATGAAATCCATATAAACTGGATTGTGGTCTGAATACTTGAATCCTGTATCTAATACATTTGAGTATTCAACCTTAACATTAGAAGAAACTACAAAACCATCAATAGTTAATACGAATGAATCCTCGTTGTAAGGTGTGTCTGCATTTCGGCATGATGGAACAGGATTTGATTCATCAAGTGGACCAACTACACTAAAGCCATCAGATAAAAGCTCTGCTGGGAATGGCTGAGCCCAATTGGCTGAGCTAGTTGTTCCAAAGTATGCAGATGAATCGCCAAGCATATCTTTGTTCATATCGCCACCTGCAATAACGTAATTGCCAGCAGCAACCTCTGCTGTCATATCTTCATTGAGCATAATAACCTGATTTTCAGCAGTTGATGGGTCTGTAGTGTAAGCAGATAAATGAACATTGTATAAAACAAGCAGCTTGCCATTATCAAGGTCAATATAGTTTTTGCTATAGCATCTATCCAAATCAATGAACTTTGATAAGCCTTCTTCGATTGGAAGAGAACGGCGAATAGAGCTTGTTATTGTTGCAGGTGAAACTGTTAAAAGTCCGGCCTTAGATTTTCCGTGAGGCTGAGTGATAGGATACATTAAAAATGGGCTATCATAATTCTGTGCAAATGTGTAGTTTACATCTGCTATATCAGCAGCAGCTAAATCATCGATTATAAGTTCCATCTGGTCTACGTGATAACTTCTAGTAGAATCGATATCAACTTCTTGGAACAGCATCAAATCTGGGTTTAATGACATTACGCTTTCTACAGAACCGTTGATGTTATCATAGACAGCCTCTTTTGAGAAAGCCCATGATTCTGTGCCACCATCCATGAAGAATGAAAAGTCGTCAGAGTACGCACCAAAACCAAGGTTTGCTGATGTTATTCGATATGTTTCGCCAACTGATAGGGTATCTATGGAAGCGGATCCTTCTACTTCAAGTTCCAGATTATCGTCTAAACGATAATAAGATGCGAACACATAAACTACATATCCGACAAATATAAGAACAATAATTAATAGAATAATAAGAATAGTTTTTAGAATTTTTTTTGCCATATATTATTTCCTTTCAGGTGTTTTAAAAATTCATTAATAATATATCATAAATAAATGTTTGAAATATAAATTTCATAATATATTAAAAGATTTTTAAGGAGTTAGTCATGATTTTTCAAATTAAAGAGTCAAGAGAGTACAGACTGAATTTATACTACATAATAGCTCAAGGACTTTATTGGATGATGGTATGCTGCACCATTAGTATGGGCTCGGCTTATTTGTCTAACAGAGGTTATTCTACAGTCGGAATAGGAGCTTTGTTTGCAATTGCTTTTCTAGTAGCTACAGTTTTACAGCAGGTTGTTTCGTATCTAACTGATAAAGCAGCTAGCTTTGATGTGGTAGATGTATTGGCGCTTCTTGGAGCCATTGTTACCTTGGATTTGTTCTTTGCTATTGGTACTAATTCAAAGGGCTTTGGAACAAGCTTTACATTCTTCATAGGGGCAATGGTTGCCACAGTAATCCAGCCATTTTTGAATGCGCTAAATTTCCATATTGAAAAGTTCAACGTAAAAATGAACTATGGTGTTGCCAGAGCAAGTGGATCTTTCTTCTTTTTTATAATGAGTTTACTTGCTGGAAATTTCATGACTCTTACAACTGAAAGAGCAGTTACTATTCTAGGCTTTATAGTATCAGCTGCTTTTGTTGTGGTCATCATTCTTATATACAGAGAATTAAAGAATTCTGGAATTGAAATTCAAGATGATTATGATCCTTTTTCAGATGAATCTAGAAATCAAAGTTTTAGCTTTGAATCAGTGAAAAGCTTCATTAGCAAATACGAAATGTTCTTTGTATTTTTGATTGGTGTTGTTTGCTTTTATTTTGGTCATGTATTGATTAACAATTTCTTATATCAGATTACTGTCAATGTTGGCGGTAATGAGGCGAGCAACGGAGGCCTTTTAGCATTACAGGCTATTGTTGAGCTTCCTGCAATGATTTTCTTTAATCAGCTTAAAGACAAATTTGGATCTATTAAGCTACTTGGAGTTTCAGCTGTATTTTATTTGGCTAAAATATTAGTTACTACATTAGCAACTTCTGTAGGATTACTTTATTTCAGTATGTTATTCCAGGCATTGGCGTTTGCTATATTCATTCCTGCATCTGTTCATTTTGTAGATGAGATAATGAACAAGCAGGACGCAGTAAAGGGCCAGGCATTTGTTACTATAGCTATGACATTTAGCAATTTGCTTTCTAGCTTGCTTGGCGGAGTATTAATCAGAATCATGGGCATAACACCTACATTATGGTTTGGTACAATTGTCACTTTTGTAGGAGTGGTGATAGCAATATTCGGATTAGTAAAAATTTGCGAAAATAATTAAATATTAGGATAGATTTTTTTGGTACAAATTGCTAAAATAATTATATACAATTATTTTAAAGGATTGGTATGGCTAAGTATAATATTGGTGGATACATCTTCGATGATGAGAATAAAGCGAAAAAAGCCGCCAAAGAGCTTAAAGCAGTTGAGTATATCTTGGGGCAGATAAAAGATAGCGACGAGAACGCTGTGCTCACTGTATATAAAAAGCTTTTGAATCAGCGAATGTTTTCCACTGAAATCGGTATGAGTTTTCTTTCTCAGCTTAGGCAGAATCTTTTAGATTCAGAGGTTTTTACGCCAGAGGATATTCCTCCTGTTTATTCTTTAGAAGAACCCCCAAAAGACGTGACACCAGAAGAAAAAACAGAAGATACAACTTTATCTTCGGAGGAAGAAGTATTTAAAGTTAAAAAGGAAAAAGCCGATAAAAAAGTTGTGGCTAAAGTCACAAGTGATTCTTCGGAAATCAAAAGACTAAAGGCTATCAACAAAGTCCTATTAATTTTATGCATTGCCTTGTTGCTTTGCGTTTTGGGAATGTTTTATGTGAGTACCACAATAAACAGCCCGACCATACTCGATTACGAAGAAAAGCTAATCGACAAGTATTCTTCTTGGGAGCAGGATCTCACTGAGCGAGAAGAAGCTATCAGGGAGAAGGAACAGGAACAACAATAATATTATTTCAAGGATTGGGGTTGGTGTTATGTCTAAAAACAAAATTCTTGTGGCTGATGATGAAAGCCGAATGAGAAAACTTATCAAGGATTATTTGGTAAGAGAGGATTACGAGGTCATAGAGGCCGAAAATGGTGAACAGGCTCTCGACATGTTCTACATGGACAGCGAGATATCACTTATCATTTTGGATGTTATGATGCCAAAGGTTGATGGGTTTGCCGTATTGAAAGAAATCAGAGAGACTTCTTCAATACCAGTGCTTATGCTCACAGCTAAGGGCGAGGAAAACGATGTCCTTAACGGATTTGAGCTTGGTGCTGATGAGTACATTAACAAGCCATTTTCTCCAAAGATTCTTATGGCCAGAGTTAATGCAGTTCTTAGAAGAAGCACAGATGATTCAATCGGTAAGAAGGTTGTTGAGGCTGGTGGCATTCAGCTTGATGTTGATGCGCATGTGGCAACCAACGATGGAAATCCAGTAGAGCTTTCTGTCAAAGAGTTTGAGTTGCTTTATTACTTCATTAATAATGAAGGAATCGCTCTTTCAAGAGAAAAGATTCTCAATCACGTTTGGGACTATGATTACTTTGGAGATGCTAGAACAATCGATACTCACGTTAAAAAGCTTCGTAGTAAGTTAGACGATAAGGGAAACTACATCAAGACTATCTGGGGCATGGGGTATAAATTTGAAGTCGACGCAAAGGTCTAATAAAATTAATCGCCAAATTGTAGGATTGATAGTTGCAATCATACTTGGTTCACTTGTTATTGTTAGCATTCTATCATCCTGCTTTTTAGGCGATTATTATGTTTTAACAAAGAGACATGATATGGTAGAGCTTTACGATATCATGTCTGATAAATGTAATGAGGGTGTTTTATACGGACAAGATTATGAAGCAGAAATAGCAGCCTTATTTGATAGGTTTTCTGTAAATTGCGTTGTTACAGGCGCTAGCGGAGAGCCTTTAATTTCGTCTAATACTAATTCTGAGATTTTATTGAATCAACTCAACTATTCAATGTTTTCAAACGATGAATCTGTGGATGTCATTAACAAGAATGATAATTACGAGATTTTTAAGCAGGCTTTTCCAGGTTCAGAGGATGATTATCTTGTTCTTTTAGGTTTGCTTCCAGACGGTAACATCGTTTTTATCAGAGCTACTTTATCAGCAATGGAGCATACCAGTTCAATCACAAACAGGTTTTTCCTTTATATGGTTATGTTCGCAATTCTGATGACTACAGTATTTAGTCATTTTGCAATTGCTAAATTTACTCAGCCATTGTTTAACATAATTGATATAACGAAGCGTATTTCGAACTTTGATTTCGAAGCAAAATATACGCCTCAGGTTATATATAACGAGATGGATGATTTAGGAGAGCACGTTAATGAAATGTCTACCACATTGAAACGTGCTATTAGTCAGCTTCGTACTGCTAATGAGAGCCTAAAGCATGATCTTGCGGTTCGTGAAGAAAATGAAAACATGCGAAAGGAATTCGTATCTAATGTTTCTCACGAGCTTAAAACACCTATTGCTCTTATCCAAGGCTATGCCGAGGGTCTGCAGGAGGGCATTATGGAGGATGAGAACAGCCGCCAGATTTATCTTGATATCATCATTGATGAAGCTAACAAGATGAATCGACTGGTTAGAGAAATGCTCATTCTTAATCAGCTTGAAGCTGGTCAGATGAATATGGATATGGTTGATTTCGATGTGACAGAGATGATTGATAGTGTTGTAGACAGCAACAAAATCAACTTTGAGGCACAGAATATTACCTACTCATTCATCAATAAAGAACCTTGTGTGGTTCATGCAGACGAATTCTTAGTGGAGCAGGTTATTACAAATTTCATTAGTAACGCAATCCACTATGTATTAAATGAAAACATCATTAATGTAAGATATGATTTTGTTAAAAAGGGAAAAGTTCGAATTAGTGTATTCAATTCCGGAAATAACATTGCCAAAAAAGACATTAAGCATATCTGGGAGAAGTTTTACAAAGCTGATAAAGCTAGAAGCCGTGAATATGGTGGTAGTGGTATAGGATTGTCAGTTGTAAAGGCTACCATGGATTTGATGCATGAAAAATTTGGCGTTGAAAACTTACCAAATGGAGTTGAATTTTGGTTTGAGTTAACTTTGACAAAAGACACAAAAATCAAACAAAATTCATAGAATTTTCTGATTTTTTGTGTTGAACAATACACATATTAATGCTAACATACCATTAATGATTAGTTTATTCTTCTAGGAGATAGCATGAAAATTAAAAGATTTTTCCTTTTGATTTCGGTTATGTGTTTTTCTCTACTTTTCACCGCTTGTGGTGAACCTTTGTATACCATGACAGAGGAAGAAGAGGCGGTAATCACAGCTTATGCCTCAAAAACTGTTTCAAAATTCAATAAAAATCAGACAACTGGAATAGCCAATGCACGTGTAAAACCGGGAGAGTTGGATGATGAATATGAGCCTGATGAAGCTGAATCAGAGGAAACAGAAGAGGTAATTGACGAGGAAAATACAGAAGTCGAATATGATCCAGAAACTGGAGAGCCTATAGTTACAGATGAGACACAGGAAGATGCTTCTGAAGAGGGTTCTGATGATGCAGGATTTTCTATGACTGATGCCATTGAGATTCCAGGCGTAGAATTCACATGTTCAGAGTTTGATGTAACTGCTGATTACAAAACGAACAATTTTGTTCTTTCAGAGGTTTCTGGTAAAAAATACGTTGTACTTTCAATTGAAGCGAAAAATACATCGGATTCTTCGGTAGATTTTTCAAATTATACAGGAAGAACCTACAATTTATCATTAAACGGCGGAACAAAGGCAAGTACACAGTACACACCGTTATCAAATGATTTAGCAAACTACGATGGAATACTGGCGGCTGGAGATTCAAAATCATTTATTTTGGTCTTTCTTTTCAGCGATTCGTCAGTAGAAAATATATCCTCACTTGAATTATTTATTACAAGTGACGGCACAACAAGAGGGACAACCATATAAATCATATAATTGATTTAAATGAGAGGAGATTTGCATGGATACTAATATTTTATTGGAATCGGGCACTAACGAGCTCGAAGTACTTGAATTTAAGGTTGGCAAAAATTTCTATGGAATTAACGTTGCCAAGATTAGGGAGATTTTGTTATATCAACCAGTAACACCTCTACCTAATGCGCATCCTTCTATAGAAGGTATCTTCATGCCAAGAGATATTATGATTTCTGTCATTTCTCTTCGCAAGTGCTTAAATATTACAGATGAAGCTGAAACAGACGGCTTATTCATTATCACAAACTTCAACAGTTTAAATACAGCTTTCCACGTTGACGAGGTTCTTGGAATCCACCGTGTATCTTGGGAAGACATCATCAAGCCTGATGCAACTATCAGTTCTGATGAATCAGGTGTTTCAACAGGTGTTATCAAGTTAGAAGATAGACTCGTTGTTATTCTTGACTTCGAGAAGATTGTTACAGATATCAACCCTGAGACTGGTCTTAAGGTTTCAGAAATGGATGATTACGAGACAAAGGATCGTAGTAAATCACCTATTTTACTTTGCGAGGATTCACCACTTCTTTCAAAGCTTATTGTTGAGTGCTTGAAGAAGGCTGGTTACACTAACCTTATCGTTAATATGAACGGTCAGGAAGGTTGGGACAAGCTTGTTGAGTTCCATAAGAGAGGTACAGTTCTTAACGATGTACATCTTATTATCACTGATATCGAGATGCCTCTTATGGATGGTCATCGACTTTGCAAACTCGTTAAAGAAAATGACACCATGAAGAACATTCCACTTATTATTTTCTCATCACTTATCAATGATGAGATTAGACGTAAAGGCGAGAGTCTTGGCGCTGATGCTCAGCTTACAAAGCCTGAAATTGGAAAGCTTATTTCAGTTGTTGATGAGCTCGTTGCTAAATACGAAGTTGCTCGTAAAGGCAATTAAAATTATTAAAAACTGAGGGGTGTGCTTTGCATACCCCTTAATTAAATTTAAGGGAGGACATGTAGATGTCTCAGTCAGAGGACTACTTAGATGGACTACTGAATTCAATAAATAAGGCTAAGACTGATGCTATGCAGGTCCAGGAAAATGCTATGAAGAAGCAACAGCAAGTTGTTGAAAGCCGTAAGGCTGTTGCTCCGGACGAGGATTTTCTTACTGCAACAGGAATAGATTCTTCTCAGGCACAGACTAAGACTTCCCATCCATACCTCAGGAAGGTACTTTCTGAGGAGGATTTTTTGCGCCAATTTGAAGAAGAATTAGATACAGATGATGTTGATTTATTTATTAGTAATTTTGAACAGGAAATAGACGAGGAAGAACGCATTTTCCAGGAAACAGGTGAATTGCCTGACTCTGAAGGTGTTGTAAACTCCCTCCTTAACAATATTAAGAGTGTGGTTAATAAAGCTCAGAACGAACTTGATGAACCAGTTTCTGAACCTGAGCCAGAGGCCGATTTAGAAGAGGCGTCTCAGGAGGATGTGGCTTCAGAAGAGTTTGAATCGTTAGAACCTGATGTAGAACCAGAGGATGATTCAGATGAGCTTAGCTTGAAAGATATTCTTGAAGATGACGAACCACAAGTTGATTTAGCAGCCGATGATTCACCAATTGAGATACCAGACGACGGAGAAATAGATTTATCTAATTTTATTGAGGAACCAGAGGATGCTCCATTAGATGAAGATAGCCCTGCAGATGCTGATGATTCTGATGATTTTGGTTTGTCATTGGATGACATAATCGAGGATTCTGGCGATGAGGAACCGCTTGATGATTCCCTCAAGGAATTCCTTCCTGATGAGATGGATGCTTTAGATGAGGCTCAGTACGGTGAGGGAGAAGAGCCTGATTTATCCGGTGACGGAGACTTAGACCTTGAGAACCTTCTAGAGGGTGACGATGAGGATCTTCTTGATATTCAATCACTTTTAAGCGGTGATGAAGAAGGTGCTGGTGAAGCTGCAGATATTGATGAATCTGCAGAAGAAGCCGAACCTGAAGAAGAGGAAGAAGACAGCAAGGGTAAAAAGAAAAAGAAGAAGAAAAAAGATAAAAAGGAAAAGGGAGAAAAAGGCGAGAAAGAACCTAATCCTATTATCCAAAAGATTTTACTTATACTTTTCGGTCCACCTGATGAGGATGAGCTAGCAGAGGAAGCAGCTAAAAATACTACTGTTGAGATTACCTATGATGAAGAGGGAAATCCAATAGTTCCAGAGCCTGAGGAAGATCCAAAGGAAAAGAAAAAACGTCTTAAAGAAGAAAAGAAAGCTGCAAAGGAAGCAGCTAAAAAAGAAAAAGAAGCTGCTAAGAAAGAAAAGGCTAAAGAGAAGAAACCTAAGGAACCAAAACCTAAAAAAGAAAAGAAACCAAAGGAACCTGATAATTCTCCTAAAATTCCTATTTCCATTATTGCCACATTTTTGGTATTATCTATATCAATAATTGGTGTAGTAATGGTTGGGATGACCTTTACAGGTCTTAAGCGTCATATGGCACAGGCTAATGAATTGTTCGAAGCGGGCGATTATATAGCAGCTTATGAAAAGCTTAATGGTTTTGATTTATCCGATGAGGATGTGGCCTTACTCAGAAATCAAGCAAGAACTCTTGCTGATTTACAGCTTTGCCAGCAGCAATACGAAGCATTTATTCAGTATGAGCAATACAATTATGCATTAGATTCCTTAATTATCGGCGTTGGAAGATACGAAAAATATAAGGATGATGCTGCAGAATATGGTATTGCAGATCAATACGATGCTTATGGCAATACCATGATTTCTGAACTCTCTGAGACATTTGGTTTATCAGAGGAAGAAGCCTTAGCTATATACAATCAGCCAAACCGTCATTACTATACGATAGAACTTAGAAAGGTGCTGAGAAGCTTAGGTTTACCAGATTTATGATTGCGATACTAGATTACGATGCAGGAAATATTAAAAGTGTAGAAAAAGCATTTAAAATCCTTGGTAAGGACACTATCCTTACCAGGGATTTTAGTGTAATTAAAAAAGCCGACCATGTTGTATTACCTGGGGTCGGCTCTTTTGCTGATGCTATGGACCATTTGAAAAAATACGAGCTTGATAAGGCCATAAAAGACTATGTCTCAAGCGGCAAGCCATTTCTTGGTATTTGCCTAGGCTTACAGCTTTTATTTGATTCAAGCGAAGAATCTCCAGGGGTTGAGGGACTACATTTACTTGATGGAGAGGTTGTGCGAATTCCAGATGGACCAGGAATTAAGGTTCCTCATATTGGCTGGAATTCTTTGGATTATCCGAACAAGGGACGTTTGTTTAATGGCATTGACGAGGGTTCATTTGTATACTTTGTTCATTCCTACTATTTGAAAGCAAAGGACGAATCTATCGTTAAAGCTACTACTGAATATGGCTGTCATATTCATGCCTCTGTTGAGAAAGACAATATTTTCGCTTGTCAGTTCCATCCAGAGAAATCATCATCTGTTGGACTTCAAATTCTGAAGAACTTTGCAGAGATTTAACCCTGTTGCTAGTTGTTTGTTCTATAGGAGAATTGTTATGTTTACAAAGCGTATTATCCCATGCTTGGATGTCAAGGATGGAAGAGTCGTTAAGGGTGTTAATTTCGTAGATTTAAGAGATGCTGGGGACCCTGTAGAAATAGCCGCAGCATACGATAAAGCGGGTGCAGATGAGGTGGTGTTCCTGGATATTACAGCTTCATCTGACGGCAGAAATACCGTTGTGGATATGGTGCGTCGTGTTGCAGAGCAGGTATTTATTCCTTTTACTGTAGGCGGTGGTATTCGTACTGTAGATGATTTCAAAGCTCTTTTACGTGAGGGAGCAGATAAAATCTCAGTTAATTCTGCTGCAATTGACAATCCCCGTCTTATTTCAGATGCTGCTGATAAATTTGGCAGCCAATGCGTCGTTGTTGCTATTGATGCAAAGAAGCGTCCTGATGGAGGCTTTAACATTTATAAGCACGGTGGTAGATTAGATTGCGGCATAGATGCAGTAGAATGGGCTATTAAGTGCGAGAAGCTTGGAGCCGGTGAGATTCTTCTTACTTCTATGGACTGTGATGGCACAAAAGCGGGATTTGATTTGGAACTTACAAAGGCTGTTTCTGATGCTGTAAATATTCCTGTTATTGCATCTGGTGGTGCAGGTAATATGGAGCATTTCAAGGATGCTCTTACAATTGGTGGTGCTGACGCAGCTCTTGCGGCATCATTGTTCCACTATAAAGAATTAGAGATAATAGATTTAAAGAAATATCTTAGGAATCAGGGGGTTTCTGTAAGATTATAAAAAGACGGGATATGTTTTAACAAAAGTTTCACATGTCCCTGTTATTATGTTAGTAAGTATAAATGTAAGTAAGAGACAAAACAGTAGAACAAGGATGTTCATGTTTTATTTTCAAAGGAGTGATGTTTATGTCTTTAACTATTAATTCATTTGGAAACAATTCTATATATTCATTGTTTGGTGGCAATAGCTCATCTGGCGTGAATTCCATGTTTGGAGGACTTGAGAGTTCTCTAACAAGCTTATCTCAGATTAAGTCAGGTTCATATGGAAAGCTGGTAAAGTCATATTATTCTAAGTATGACAGCGAAGGAAACTTAAAGTCTGATACTTCGAAAAAGTCTAAGATTGTAGACTCTAATTTAAGTGAAATCAGAAATGATTCATCAGATTTGAGCAAAGCTACAGATAAGCTTTTGGCTAAGGGTAAGAATTCTATCTGGAATGAAGTTGAATCTACTGATGAAGAAGGCAATGTAACAAAAGATTACGATAAAGATCAGATTTACAATGCAATTAAAGGCTTTGCTGATGCTTATAATGATTTGGTTGATAGTGGCCAGAAGTCAGAGAGTACTGGAATTCTTTCTCAGGTTGCGGCTATGGTAACAACATCAGCTAAGACAGCCCAGACCCTTGGAAAGGCTGGTATTACCATTGATAACAAGAATCATCTCAATGTAGACGAGGACTTTCTGAAGAATAAAGCTAATATGACATATGTAAAGGATTTGTTTAACGGAACTGGAAGCTATGCTTACCAAGTTGCCACAAAGTCTTCAATGGCTAATTCCTATGCAGGCAATGAACTTGCTAGTATCACTGGTCGTAAGTCATATACCAATAGCGGAGATTATTCATTATCTGCAGATGATATGATTAGCAAATTTAATACAACTACATAACATAAAATTAAAGCTGGTCCTTAAGGGCCAGCTTTTTTTGTCTTTATTTTCGGCGGTCAATGCCATTTCCTTTGTAATATCTATTTTTGTCTTCGTACATATGCTTGTCTGCTTTATGCTCCAAATCTTCTATAGTTGCATCTTTAGAATCTTTAAAAGCAGCATATCCAACTGAGAGTGAAAGATTATCTACTAATAAACCTCGCCATTGGGCCGCTTTCGCTTTTATATCGTTTACTATCTGCCCAGGATTGTTAGTGTGTAGTATTGCCAAGAATTCATCGCCGCCGGTTCTGTAGGTCTTACCAAAAGAGCCGATAGTTGATTGCAAGCAATCTGCGGCGCCCTTTATTAATTCGTCACCAGCTGCATGTCCGATTGTGTCATTTGCTTTCTTTAGGCCATTAACATCCACTGAGAAGATAACAAAGTCTTCAGGCAGGCCTTCTTTTTTATATACTTCTACGTCATCGTCATAGCAACGTCTGTTGAACAGCCTTGTAAGCTCATCAGTTAAGGAAATGTTTATCAGATGCTCCTCACGGCGTTTCTCTTCATCGATATTTCGTGTAGTGAATATAACGATATTTGGAATTCCATCTGCCGTCTCATCAACGGCAATATATTGAGCTCTGAACCAACCGTATGTAGCATTGATGAAATCACTTGATAAAATCTTTTTATTTGTTAGTCTTGCTCGAACTGTTGTGATATCCGTAAATTTCCAAAAGTCATCTAATTGTTCAGGTACAACAAATTTTTTAATAGATTGAGTCATTCTTGTGTGATTCTGATTTGGCATTTCTATTTTATGTTCCACTTTATTTTCATCACGCAAAGACATTTCAGTTGAATTAATAAAGTTTATTAGATTAACATTGTTATAAATTTCAGCCATTGAGCGGAGAGTTTTCATTTGCTCATTCATGTCTTTTTCATGATTTCTTATTTCTAAAAACTTCTCCATCAGCTGCTTCATATAGTTTATAGATACTTCGAGAATCACGTAACCAACCAGGAATAGAAGTATTGCTTCTATGGTATAGCCAGTCATGCAGCCTTTGAATTCCATTTTAGGATTTATGTTTCCAACTTTTCTGGCTGCATAGTAAGGAGCAGTTTCATATGCGGCAAGTGTCATCATCATATAGTTAAATAATGACGTAAACAAATAAATAGTTTTGTTTACATATAATATGCTTAATAAAGGTACCAAAAACCAGGTAAGCTTTATTGCGAAATGAGAACAATTCAAGAAATATAAAAAAATATCTAGTGAAACTAACGCAAAGATTGCTGTATTTTTAGAATCTGGAAATTTGTACATAGCAAAACGGTGAATTACAGCAAGCAGTAATATGATTCCAGATAAAAATAGACAGTCGAAATAATCTACGCTATGAATTGTGCCCAGTGCAATAGGGATGACCATAAGCGGACCTATAGATATTCCAATCCACAGACAGATGTTTAGATAACCATTTATTTTTATATAATTCTTCTTTTTGAAATCGTCATAACTCGTTATACTTTTCATTATATACTCCTCATAATCATGTATATACAGCTTAATCCATTTGTTTGAAAAAGTTGTGAATATAAATAGAAATATCAAACAAAATATGGTGGACTTTGAGATGTTGTTCGGTTATAATTTTTGCGGAAAATGTATTAAAGGAGGAACCCATGGTAGTAAAATCTTTAGCAAGAGAATTATCAGAAACCACGTATCCAGGCAGAGGCATTGTCATTGGTCGTTCAGAAGACGGAACCAAGGCTGTCTCTGCTTATTTTATTATGGGGCGTTCTGAGAATTCTAGAAACAGAGTATTCGTAGAGGACGGTGAGGGCATTCGTACACAGGCATTTGACCCTTCAAAGCTTACAGATCCTTCACTTATTATCTATGCACCAGTTCGAGTACTTGGAAATGATACAATTGTTACCAACGGTGATCAGACAGACACTATTTACGATGAAATGAAGAAAGGCAAGACATTTGAGCAGTCACTTCGTCTACGCGAGTTCGAGCCAGATGGTCCAAACTTTACACCTCGTATTTCAGGTCTTATTCACATTGAAAATGGTGAATTCAATTATTTAATGTCAATTCTTAAATCAAACATGGGCGATAGCGATTCATGTAACAGATACACTTTTGATTATTCTAATCCTAAGGCTGGTTCAGGCCGATTTATTCACACATATATGAATGATGGCAATCCACTTCCTTCATATGAGGGAGAGCCAACACCAATTGAAATAAAGGGAAATATCGATGAGTTTACCGATATGATTTGGTCAAACCTTAATGAAGATAATAAGGTTTCACTTTTTGTACGTTACATCGATATCGCAACCGGAGAAGTAGAAACTCGCATCGTAAACAAGAATAAATAATTTTGTATTTTGGAGGATTTTGTAATGAAAGAATTGGAATTAAAGTATGGTTGTAACCCAAATCAGAAGCCTTCTCGTATTTACATGGAAGATGGAGAACTTCCAATCGAAGTGCTTTCTGGAAAGCCAGGTTATATTAATTTTTTAGATGCTTTTAATGGTTGGCAGTTAGTTTCTGAGCTTAAGAAGGCTACTGGTCTTGCAGCTGCTACATCATTTAAGCATGTTTCACCAGCAGGCGCTGCTGTGGGTCTTCCTCTTTCAGACGTAGAGCGCAAGATTTACTGGTGTGATGATTTAGATATGGAATTTACTCCACTTGCAAATGCATATGCTAGAGCAAGAGGTGCAGACAGAATGTCTTCATTTGGTGATTTCATTTCACTTTCTGATGTATGCGATGTTGCTACAGCAAAGCTTATTAAGCGAGAGGTTTCTGATGGTGTTATTGCACCTGGCTATGAGCCAGAAGCACTTGAAATTCTTAAAGCTAAGAAAAACGGCAACTATGCAGTAATCAAAATTGATCCAAACTACGTTCCAAAGCAGCTTGAGCGCAAGGAAGTATTTGGTATTACATTTGAGCAGGGAAGAAATGAGCTTGTTATTGATGACAACTTCTTTGCAAATATTGTTACAGACAATAAAGAGCTTACAGAGCAGGCTAAGATTGATCTTGCTATTGCAATGATTACTCTTAAGTATACTCAGTCAAACTCAGTATGTTATGTAAAAGATGGTCAGGCAATCGGTATTGGTGCTGGTCAGCAGTCACGTATTCACTGTACTCGTCTTGCTGGTCAGAAGGCTGACAACTGGTGGCTTCGTCAGTCTCCAAAGGTTCTTAACCTTGATTTCGTTGATGGAATTAAGAGAGCCGATAGAGATAATGCAATCGACCTTTACATCGGCGATGAATTCGAGGATGTAATCGGAGATGATGTATGGGAGAAGACTTTCAAAACAAGACCAAGCGAGTTTACAAGAGCTGAAAAGCGTGCATGGCTTGATAAAATGTCTGATGTTGCACTTGGAAGTGATGCATTCTTCCCATTTGGCGATAATATTGAGCGCGCCCATAAGTCAGGTGTTAAGTATGTAGCTCAGCCAGGCGGCTCTGTTCGTGATGACAATGTTATTGACACATGCAACAAGTACGGAATGGTAATGTCATTTACTGGACTCCGTCTATTCCATCACTAAAGTGGGTTTTTCCTTAAAAAGCTTGAAAAATCAAATAATTCTGATATAATGATTATTGTTATTGAAGAGAGCGACTGAAAGAGAGAGCGTTTTTGCTCTCTCTTTTACTATGTTTGTTCACTTTTAACATGCACAACTGAATAAGGAGGACATTTATGTCAAAACACACCGATTACGAAAAACGTACGGAAGAATTGATAACTCCTATTCTTGATGAGATGGGCTTTGAGCTCTACGACGTTGAATACGTTAAAGAGGGCGCTGATTATTATCTTAGAGCCTACATCGACAAGGAAGGTGGTATCACAATTGATGATTGCGTAGATGTAAGCCGTCGCATGAACGATTTACTTGACGCAGAGCCACAGATTGGTGGAGAAGAAGGATATATCTTCGAAGTTAGTTCACCTGGTCTTGGCAGAGTTTTAAAGAAAGATAAGCATTTTGAAAAAGCCATTGGACTTGATGTTGATATTAAGACATACAAGCCTGTTAATGGTGCTAAGGAATTTACTGGAACACTTAAGGCCTTCGACAAAGATACATTTACAATAGAATTCGAAGATGGCACAGAGGTGTTTAATAGATCAGACGTTGCACAAATCAAATTATCAATAGATTTCTAGTAGAAATAGGAGGAAATAATGGCAGCTAATACAAATGATTTTTGGGATGCTCTTACAGATCTCGCAAAAGAGAAAAATATCAGCATGGACGTGTTAATCGAGACAATCGAGAATTCACTTCTTATTGCATGTAAGAACAATTATGGAAAGGCAGATAATGCTACAGTTGAAATCGACAGAGAGACTGGCGCATATCATGTATTTCTTGCAAAGACAGTAGTTGATGAGGTTATGGATCCTGTTGAGGAGATTTCACTTGCTGATGCTCAGAACATCAATGGTAAGCATCAGATTGGTGATGTTCTTCACATCGAGGTTAAGTCAAAGGATTTTGGCCGTATCGCAGCTACAGCAGCTAAGAACACAATCACACAGAAAATCCGTGAAGAAGAACGCAAGGTTCTTTACGAGGAGTACTATGAGCTTCAGCACAAGGTTGTTACTGGTGTTGTTACTCGTTTCTCAGGAAGCAATATCCACGTTAATCTTGGTAAGCTCGAGGGATTCCTTGCAGAGTCTGAGCAGGTTAAGGGTGAGTTCTACAAGCCACAGGACCGTATCAAGGTTTATATCGTAGAAGTTAAGACATCAAACAAGGGACCACGTATTCTTGTATCTCGTACACATCCAGAGCTTGTTAAGAAGCTTTTCGAAGAGGAAGTTTCAGAGGTTCGCGATGGTATCGTAGAAATCAAGTCAATCTCTCGTGAGGCTGGTAGCCGTACAAAGATTGCTGTTTGGTCAAACGATGAGGATGTTGATCCAGTTGGAGCATGCGTAGGTCAGAACGGAGCACGTGTTAACGCAATCGTAAACGAGCTTCGTGGTGAGAAAATCGATATCGTAGAGTGGGATGAGAACCCTGCATACCTTATTGAAAATGCACTTTCACCAGCAAAGGTTGTTGCAGTTGTTGCTGATGCTGATGAAAAGAGCGCACGCGTAGTTGTTCCTGATTACCAGCTTTCACTTGCAATTGGTAAGGAAGGTCAGAATGCTCGTCTTGCAGCTCGTCTTACAGGCTTCAAGATCGATATCAAGAGCGAAACACAGGCTAAGGAAGCTGGTGATTTCCTTGATTACGAGGAAGATTATGATGACGACGAGTACTATGATGAGGATGAGTACTACGACGAGGACGAGTATGCTGAGGACGCTGAAGTAGAGTCTGATGCTGCAGAGTCTGAGGAAGAGTAATGGAAGTCAAAGAACTACCTCTTAGAAAATGTGTTGCCTGCGGGCAGATGCTTCCAAAGAATCAGTTATTTCGATTGGTTAAAACGTCTCAGGGTGTCCAGCTTGATACAAGCTACAAGGCACAGGGCCGGGGAGCATACATCTGCAGAAGCAGATCTTGTCTAGACGCAGCATTAAAGAAAAAATCTTTAAACAGATCTCTTAGACAGGCGGTCAATGAAGAGGTATTTAATATTTTATATACGGAGTTAGAAAATGACAGATAAAGCACTTAATATGATTAGCATAGCAATGAAAGCTGGAGCTCTTGTTAGTGGTGAATTTGCATGTGAGCAAGCCATAAAAGAAGGCAGTGGTTTTCTTTGTATAGTTGCTGGTGATGCTTCAGATAACACAAAAAAATCATTTTCAAATTCGTGTGAGTTCTATGATGTTAAATACATAGAATACGGAACTAAAGAATCTTTAGGTCATGCAATTGGAAAAGAATATCGGGCATCAATCGTAGTGTGCGATGAAAATCTATCCTTAAGCATCCTTGATAAGATAGATAAAGCTTGATGAGGAGGATATTAGATGGCAAAAATTAAAGTACATGAATTAGCCAAAGAGCTTGGAAAAGAAAGCAAAGATATTATTGCTTTCCTTGGCTCTAATGGAATAGAAGCAAAAGCAATGAGTGGTGTGGAGGACGATATGGCAGAGAAAATTCGCAAGAACTTCTCTAAGTCTGAAGCTCCAAAGGCTAAAAAGCCACGTCCTGTAGATAAAGACGGAAATCCAGTAAAGAAGAAAAAGAACGTTTTCGTTGTTACTCGTGGAAGTGATGACAGAAGACGTCGCAGCTCTGACAACTCTTCTAGAGGTGAGAGAAATGACAATCGTGATAATAACAATCGCGAGAAGCAGCCTCAGCAGCCTAGAGGACCAATCAGACCACGTTCATTTGCTGATGGTGTTCGTCCATCTCAGCGTGCATCTGCACAGTCTACTGATACAGAGTTTGCATCAAAGAAGAAGTCAGCTGAGGGTCAGGAAAACACACGTCCAGCAAAGAAGCAGGATAGAAACGAGCGCCCAGAGCGTTCAGAGCGTCCAGAGCGTCCAGAGCGTAACGATAGAAGAGACAGAAATGATAATCGTAACGACAATCGCAACGACAGACGCGATAACAACAGACCTGGAAACAGAAACGACAGAAACGATAGAAATAACGATCGTAACAATGATCGCAACAACGACAGACCATCAGCAGGAAGAAACAATCGTCCATCACAGCAGGCATCTGCTCCTGATATGGCACCTTCTTCAAACTCAAAGGGCGGTCGTCGCGATGACAAGAAAAAGAAGAACAACGATAGAGACAACAACTTAGGCGGCAAGAAGCAGGAGCGTTTCATCAATCTTGAAAAGAATGGTGGAAAGAAGAAAAAGAACAATGCTCCTAAGGCTCCAGAGCGTAACATGGATGAAGTTCTTACAATCACAATTCCTGAAAGAATCACTATCAAAGATCTTGCTGACAAGATGAAGGTTCAGGCATCTGCAGTTGTTAAGACTCTTTTCATGAAGGGTACAATGGTTACAGTTAACCAGGAAGTTGATTTTGAGAAGGCTGAGGAAATCGCACTCGAGTTCAACTGTATCTGTGAAGAAGAGGAAAAGGTAGATGTTATCGCAGAGCTTCTTAAGGAAGAGGAAGAAGATACATCAAACTTCCCATCACGTCCACCTGTTGTTTGTGTAATGGGTCACGTAGATCACGGTAAAACATCACTTCTTGATGCAATCCGTGATACAAAGGTTACAGACCGTGAGGCTGGTGGTATCACACAGCACATTGGTGCTTATACAGTATCTATTAATGGACAGGATATCACATTCCTTGATACACCAGGACACGAAGCATTTACTGCTATGCGTATGCGTGGTGCTAACTCAACAGATATCGCTATCCTTGTAGTTGCTGCTGATGATGGTGTTATGCCACAGACAGTAGAGGCTATTAACCATGCAAAGGCTGCTGGTATCGAAATCATTGTTGCAATCAACAAGATTGATAAGCCTAATGCAAATATTGATAGAGTTAAGCAGGAACTTTCAGAGTATCAGCTTATCCCTGAGGATTGGGGTGGAAGTACAG
>JAEEGI010004621.1_pt1 | contig 32128 bp, 24 predicted proteins | sample 8958751 | NCBI WGS metagenome assembly JAEEGI01 (sample SAMN16246545, study PRJNA631951) | gut metagenome | biome: gut microbiome; feature: rumen; material: KS-attached | host: Bos | place: Iran: Karaj | collected 2018-10
AGCGCGACATGGGCAGCATCCCTCCCGTTTTCCTCGACGCCTTGAAACCCATCCTATGAAACGTAGCCGACCCACGGGAGTGTTTGTCCAGCAGTCCGCCCGGACGGGCCTGATGCTGATCCTGGTGGCCGCCCTGACGTTGGCCGCCACTTCGCTGATCCAGTCCTATTTCACCCAGAAAGGACTGCAGGAAGAGGCATCCCGCCGGGCGGAGAGCCACCTGAAGGCGACGAAGGACCAGATCCTGGACGTGATCGACCAGGCCGAGCTGGCGGTCCGCAACAATGTCTGGATCGCGCGCTGGGCGCTGTATCATCCCGATACCCTTCAGTTCGTCAGCCGGCGCATCGTCGAGGAGAATTCCGTCGTGGTCGGCTCCACCGTCGCCCTCGTGCCCGGGTATATGCCCAGGCGGCGGCTGTCCGCGCCTTACTATTATACCCAGGGAGACAGCCTGCTCTTCCGTTCGCTGGCGACCGACGAATACAACTATCCTTCGAAGGAGTGGTTCCGCGAGCCCCTGGAGCGGGATGGCGGATATTGGTCCGAGCCTTACGTGGACGATGGCGGCGGCGACATGCTGATGACGACGTACTCCTATCCCATCAAGGACCTGAAAGGGAAGACGGCCGCCGTCCTGACAGCGGACATTTCGCTGGGCTGGCTCTCCGGGCTTGTCCGTGCCGACCAGGTCTATCCCAACGCCATCAACATCATGATCAGCCGCGAGGGCTCTTTCATGGTGAGCCCGGTCGAGGAGCTGATCATGCAGAGAAAGGTCGGCGAGGTGGTCGGCATGATGAAGGACAGCGTCCGTTTCAAGGAAGTGGGCCGCGCGATGATGTCCGGCGAGACCGGGAGCCTTCCCGTCTGGTTCCGGGGCAAGGACTGCTATGTCTATTACGCGCCGGTCGAGCGGACCGGATGGTCGATGGGCATCCTGATTCCCGACCAGGATATCTACGGCGCCAGCCGCCGCATCCGCTGGATCGTACGCCTGCTCCAGCTGCTGGGCCTGGTGATGCTGGCCCTGATCCTCCGTTCCTTCGTCATCAACCAGAGCCGCTACAACGAGCTCAACGAGCGCAGGAAGAAGATGGAGGGGGAGCTCAGCGTCGCCCGGGGCATCCAGATGTCGATGGTCCCCAAGGTTTTCCCGCCCTTCCCTGAGCGGCACGACATCGACCTGGCCGCCGCCATCGTTCCGGCCAAGGAGGTGGGTGGTGACCTGTACGATTTCTTCATCCGGGACGGCCGGCTCTTCTTCTGTATCGGCGACGTCAGCGGAAAGGGCGTCCCGGCCTCCCTGGTGATGGCCGTGACCCGTACCACTTTCCGGAACCTGTCGGCCCAGGAAGACAGTCCCGGGCGCATCATCTCGGGGATGAATGACAACCTGTCGGCGATGAACGAGAATAACATGTTCGTCACCTTCTTCTGCGGCGTGTTGGACCTCTCGACGGGCCTTCTGCGCTATTGCAACGCAGGCCACAACCCGCCGCGTGTCCTCACGGACGCCATCCGTGAGCTGCCGGTGAAGCCCAACCTGGCCCTCGGCGTCCTGCGCGGGATGCCTTACGAGGAGCAGGAGATCCTCCTCTGCCCCGACGATGCCGTCTTCCTCTATACGGACGGTCTCACCGAGGCGGAGAATGCCTTCCACGAGCAGTTCGGCGAGGAGAAGATGGAAACTGCCCTGCACGGGAGGAAGAGCGCCATGGACCATCTGACGGCCATCGAGCAGCAGGTCGCCCTCTTCGTCGGAGACGCACCCCGCAGCGACGACCTGACGATGCTCTTTATCCACTATCTGGGCCAGGAGGGCATCGCACCCCGCCACCTGACCCTGCACAACGACGTCCACCAGATATCCCTCCTGCACGGCTACGTCGATGCCCTGGCCGCCGAGGCCGGTGTCGACGCCGACCTGTGCTCCAAGCTCAACCTGGCCCTCGAGGAAGCCGTGACCAACGTGATCCTCTACGCCTATCCCGAGGGGACGGACGGTACCGTGGACATCGACGCACGCCTCGGCGGCGGCATCCTGTCCTTCGTCATATCCGATACCGGAATGCCCTTCGACCCGACCGCCCGGGAAGAGGTGGACATCGCCGCCGACCTCTCCAGCCGAAAGATCGGAGGCCTGGGCATCCACCTGATCCGCCGTATCATGGACGAGGTCCACTACGAGCGGAGAAGGGGAAGGAACATCCTGACAATAACAAAAAACATCTGAATATGGAAGTAAACGTCTCACGCAACAATGATGAGGTGACCGTCCGCCTGGCGGGCCGCCTCGACACGCCTGCGGCGCAGGAAATCGCCCCCCGGATGGAGGAACTGGAAGCAGATGCCGCCCACACCCTCATCCTGGACTGCTCGGAGCTGTCCTATATCTCCAGCAGCGGCCTTCGCATTTTCCTGTCCCTGCGCAAAGCCGCGTCGGACAAGGGAGGCCGGGTCATCGTGCGGAGTATCAATGACGATATCCGCAGCGTCTTCATGATGACCGGGTTCCTGAACCTGTTTGAGATTCAATGACGCCGCTCTCCATCTTTTCGGTCAACCTCCTCTCCGAGCATCTGCTCCTGCTGGGGTCCATCCTGATCTTCGTCTCCGTCCTGGTCTCGAAGGTCTGGACGCGTTTCGGCGTGCCCTCCCTGCTGCTTTTCCTGCTGCTGGGGATGGCTGCGGGTGCCGACGGCATCGGCGTCCGTTTCGAAGAGTACGAATGGGCCGAGTCCATCGGCCACTTCGCGATGACCATCATCCTTTTCACCGCAGGCCTTGAAACGTCCGCCTCGGAGACGCGGCCCGTCCTGAAGCGGGGCGTCATGCTGTCGACCGTGGGCGTGATCCTGACGGTCCTCTTCACCGGCACCTTCATCGCGCTGGTGCTCGGCGCCCGTTCCGGGGCGCCCGTCCTGGCCTGCTTCCTGCTGGCCGCCGTCCTGTCACCGACGGATTCTGCGTCCGTGTTCTCGGTCCTCCACGGCAAGCGCCTGCACCTTCGCGAGCACCTGGGTCCGACGCTGGAGCTGGAATCCGGAAGTAACGACCCCATGGCCTATTCCCTGACCCTCATCCTGTCGCAGCTGCTCGTGTCCGGGAAGGCGATGGGACCGGGAGCGCAGTTCTTTACCGGCCTTGGCCTGCTGGTGCTCCAGCTCGCGGTGGGATTCGCCGTCGGCGTGGCCGTCGGATTCCTTTCCAAGTGGGTCCTGGACCGGCTCCGCCTGCCCGGCAGCGCCATCTATTCGGTGTTTATCCTGAGCATCGGTTTCTTCGCCAACGGCCTGGCGTTCCTGCTGCGGGGCAACGGCCTGGTCGCCATCTATATCGCGGCTGTCATCATCGGCAACCGGGCGCGGATCCCCCGGAAACGGGACGTGCTCAATTTCTTCGAGGGGATGACCTGGCTGATGCAGCTGGTGATGTTCCTCATGCTGGGATTGCTGGCGCGGCCTTCGCAGATGTTCAAGGTACTCGTGCCGGCCCTGCTGATCGCCCTTTTCATGATGCTGGTGGCGCGTCCCGCCGGTGTCTTCCTCAGCCTGCTGCCTTCGCGCGACCTGCCTTTCAAGGCCAAGCTCTTCACCTCCTGGGTCGGGCTCAAGGGCGCCGGCCCCATCCTGTTCTCCCTCTATCCTGTCGTCGTGGGCCTGGAGGGAGCGTCGGATATGTTCAATATCGTTTTCCTGATCACCCTCTTCTCCCTGCTCTTGCAGGGGTCGACCCTGGGGCCTGTGGCCAAGTTGCTGAAACTCAGTTATGACGAGGATCCGCAGGCAGAGACTTTCGGGATGGAGATTCCCGAGGAGATGGGCATGCTCCGCGACCATACCGTGACGGAGGAGGACCTTTCCCGGGGCGCGACGCTCCGCGACCTCAACCTGCCCCACGGCATCCGCGTGATGATGGTGCGCCGCGGCGACAAGTACCTGGTCCCGCACGGCAGCATGCCGCTCGAGGTGGGGGACCGCCTCGTCATCATCATGGGTGAGACCGACGACTAGGTCAGTCGTGGCCGGGGATCATCTGCAGCCACTTCCGGTAGCCGAAGACGGCGATGACGGTGTACAGACCGTAGATCGCCGCCTTGAAGGGGATACCTTTGCGGACATACAGCACGCAGCATACGATGTCGACCAGCAGCCAGAGCAGCCACTGCTCGGCGTATTTCTGCGCCAGCGCCCAGAGCGCGACTATGCTCAGCGCCGTCGTGAAGGCGTCTGCGACCGGCACGGTGGAGTTGGTGAAGGTCACCAGGATCCACCAGATGAGCGCCCAGAGCAGCAGGAACGCCGCCAGGGCCGGGAGGATCTGTGTGCGCTTGAAATGCGTGACGGGGCGCTCTTGTCCGGCTTTCTGCCGGCCTGCCGGCTTGAAGTATTTCCAGGCCAGGAATCCGTACACGCCGGCCATCACATAATAGACCGCCATGCCGAAATCCGCGTACAGGCCGGCCTTGTAGTACAGGAAGAGGTCGATCGCCGGCATCACGATACTGGCGAGCCAGAGCCAGATGCTGGCTTTGTATTCGAGCCAGAGATAGACCAGGCCGACGGCGAAGCCCAGGATGTCCAGCAGCCGCAGCGTATCCATGGGATCAGAAGCGCAGGGTTATGTGTCCGATGATTGTCAGCGGTGCGACCGGCACGAAGCCGAGCTGGTAGTAGCGGTTCGAGTCGGGGTAGCCGGAGGACTCCGCGATGGCGCTGTAGACCCAGCCGCTCTGCGCCACGCGTGCGGAGAAGACGTTGCTGCAGTCCACGCCGAAATCCACTTCGCGGACGAAGCGCTTCGGCGTCAGGGTATAGCCGACGGAGACTTCGGAGAGGGTGTAGGCGGGCAGGGAACGGTCCGCGTTGCCCGTGTTGTCCAGGTACATGCGGCTGATGTAAGCCGTGTGCCAGACGGTCCGGAATCCTCCGAAATGCAGGGTGGCGAAACCGTTGACGATGGCCTGGGGAGAGAAGGCGAGGGGACTGTCGTCATAGTGGATGATGCTGACTTTCTTGTCCCAGTCGTCGACGTACTCGTCGAAGTCCAGCAGGCGGTTGCTGCTCAGGGCGGCATTCCCTTCCAGGGAGAGCCAGGAGAAGAGGTCCCATTCCGCGGTCAGTTCGACGCCGGTCCGGTAAGAGTCGGGGATGTTGGTCGTCAGCGCTTCGCCGATGTCGCTCAACTGCCCCGTCTGGACCAGCTGATCCTTGTAGCGCATGTAGTAGAAGTTGGCGCCGGCCCTGAAAGGACGGGTCTGGAGCTGGTAGCCTCCTTCGAAGTCCAGCAGGCGCTCGGGCTTCGGGGCGGGGTATTTGCCGTTGTCGGTGAAGTTGTTGCGCTCGGGTTCGCGGTGGCTCATCGCGGCGGAAGCGTACAGACGGTGGGGGCCGTAACTGAAGGTGAGGCCGGCCTTGGGATTGAAGAAATCGTAAGTCTCGTCCACGTTCAGCAAGTGCTTGGAGGCGGTCCCGTCGTCGTTGTCAATGTATTTGTCGTTATAGCCGCCAGTCTTGTAGTGGACGCGGCGGTACTGCACGTCGGCGAAGGCGCTGAGCCAGGGGGTCAGCGTGACGGTCGCTTTGACGAAGGCGCTGCCGTCGAATTTCGAGGCGTCGGAATCGTAGTACCGGTAGTTGCCGTCACTGAGGATCCGCTCGGCGAGCTCCTCGTTGGAGGCGTAGACCAGGTAGCCGAAGTGGTTGCCCTTGAACTGCTGGACGGAGAGGCCGGCGAGCGCATTCCAGGGGCCGCGCTTATAGTTGACGTTGGATACCAGGCCGAAGCAGTCCTGGTCCAGGCCTTTCTGGCGCACGAAGTCGCTCCGCTTGACGGTATTGCCGCCCTTGTCGATGAAGGTGGACAGGCCGTATTTGACCAGCTTGTTGTTCTGGCGGAACTCCTCGTAATAGCCGTAGCCGTGGGTGTAGTGGCCGACGGCGGAAAAGTCCCAGCTGGGGTTGATATCCCAGGCGAAGCTGACGAGGTGGTGGTTCTGCCAGAAATTGTCCGTCGTGCGGGGCCAGGGAACATCCTCCGCAAGGTGGTAGCGCTCGACGAGGTAACTGCCGTCCGGGTTGTGGAGGACGGTGTAGTTCTCCGCCCCGGGGAGGATTTCATAGAGGCTGTTGTATTGCCCCAGGCCGGCGTCGTACAGGTCTTTGTAGGTCTTGATGCCGTCGTAAGAGTTGAGGCTGTAGCCGTCGTTGCCGCAGGTGATGCCGTTCCAGGCCTGGCCGGTATTCTCATAGTTGCCCAGCAGCTTGTAACTCAGGGTGAAGTTGATGCCCAGCCAGGTCAGGGCGCCCAGATAGCTGCCGGAGGTGCCGGACGTGCCGTGGACATAGCCGTCCGTGGAAGTCTGGTGCAGGGCGCCTTCGAGGACGAAGTGGTTCCTCAAGAGGCCTGTGGAGAAACTGCCGCCGGCCCGCCAGGTGCCGAAGGAGCCGAATGCGCCGGTGAATTCCGCCGTGGGGATGAGGGACGGGGCCTTGGAGCCGAGGGCGACCGTGCCGCCGAAGGCGCCGTCACCGTTGGTGGAGGTGCCGACGCCGCGCTGGATCTGGACGCTTCCGAGGAGGGAGGCGTAGGAGTTCATGTTGGCCCAGAAGACGGTCTGGTCTTCCGGCGAATTGAGCGGCACGCCGTCGAGGGTGACGTTGATGCGGGATCCGCCGGCACCGCGGATGCGCAGGTAACTGGTGCCGGTCCCGACGCCGTTCTCGCTCCAGGCGAGGACGCCGGGGGTGCGGGCGAAGAGTGCGGGCAGTTCCTTTCCTGTGTTGGAGAAGGATTTCAGGGAGGCGCGGTCGATGTTGGATACGGCGAAAGGTGCATCCTTGGCGGCGCGCACGGCGCTGACGATCACCTCCTGGAGCTGCTCGACGAGAAGGGAGTCGGAGATGTCGCGGGGGGTGGTTTGTTGCGCTTGGGGATTAGGATCCTGGGCGCGGAGGGGGAGGGACACGGTCAGGCAGGCCAGCATGAGGACCAGCGCTTGGAGCGCGGCCGGCCGGCGGGAGATCCGATGCAGTGACATAAAAAAACCTTAATTGTACGGTAATACAAATAAGGGGATGGGAAGATAGCGGTTTCCTACGCGGGCATTACCCCGATCAGGTCAGAGGGTATCATCTCAGCCTCGGCGTCCCGTCCGGCCTCGGCGTTTTCACGCATCTGTCCGTCCGGCAGCCTCAGCACCCCTTAGCCTGCACCCTGCAGGCCGTCACAAAGGTACGCACATTCGCGCGATTTTCCAAGTACTGAGAGGTGGCTGGGGTAATGGGCTGAGTCCCGGGGGACGGGCTGGGGGTGGCGCGGGGGACTCCGTTCCGCTTCGCTCCACTCCGGACCCTCCCACCGTTTCCTGCGTCCCCGCTGCGCGGGAACTTGTCTCCTGCGGGCCCCTCCCGCTTCCCGTGAGCGCGGGAGCTCACGCCCCCGCGCCACCCCCAGCCCATCCCCAGTTTCTCACAGCGCCCTCGAGGTGCAAATCTGCCTGTTTTTGCACCTGGCACCCCCTTCTCGGGGCCCCCGAGGTGCAGATCCAGCCCTATTTGCACCTGACACCCCGGTTCCGGAGCCCCCGAGGTGCAAATCGGCCCTTATTTGCACCTCGATTGCTCCCAGGACAGGAGCCACTCTTTCCGGTCGAGGCCGCCGGCATAGCCGGTGAGAGCTCCGTCGGAACCGATGACCCGGTGGCAAGGGATGATCAGAGAGATAGGGTTCCTTGAAACGGCCCCGCCGACAGCCTGCGCAGACATCTTCCGGATGCCCCGCAGGCGTGCGATGCGGGCGGCAATCTCTCCGTATGTCTTTGTCTCGCCGTAGGGAATGGCCTGCAGGATCTCCCAGACAGTCTGCTGGAAGGGAGTCCCGTCTGCGCGGAGCGGCGGGACGAAACCAGGGTCCTTCCCCTCGAAATATCGATCCAGCCATCGCCGCGTCTCTTTGAAAACGGGAAGCTCTTTCCCTCTGTCGCCCGGCATGCATACCGGAGTGCTGAACGGACCCTCGTCCCAATCTTCTCCCAGGCCTTCCTCCCGGCCCGGGCCCCGTCCGTCGTCCTGACCTTGATACTCGAAACGTAATCCTGTCAGGACTTTCCCATCGCTTTCCAGCGCGATGTCACCCAGCGGTGACGCATAGTAGGTCTTGTAAATCATGGCTTTCATAGTTTTATGGTTGGTGGAAACAATTCTTTGACAAAGGACAGGTCCAGCTTCAAGAGGCGCTGGATCTGGCTGTTGGTGGCAATGTAGTCGAAGTGCATGGTCCTGGCGACCTCGATTTTGGCTTTCGGCGGCAGCAGGGCAGCCTGGTCGACGCCATAGTTGAGCTTTGCTATCTGCCTGACAGTCTGGTACATTTCATCTTCCGTGAGGACAATTCGGTCTCCCAGTCTCTTGGCTGCCGCGCTATAGGACTCGACGCTTTTCGTCAGGAGGAAGAAATAGTGTTGTGCGTCCCGGAAGAAAGACTCTCCAAGGCGGTAGTCCAGATAACTGGATGGCAGGATCCTGCCGTCCCGAACGCGGTAGGTGTCCGGGAGGAAAGGCTTGCTTCTCATGCATAATTCCCGTTTGGCCCGGAAGGTCAGTTCCCGCGCCGAAACGCTCCCACTTTCATCTGGACGAAGGTTGAAATAGACGGAGGCTCCGCTCCAGGGATCCGAAAAGGGCGTATAGTTCGGATCCACCACATAGCGGTTCCGGTTGATGTAGACGATTTCATTCCGCACCATCCCCAGGTCGGTGATCAAGATGGGATCATCACATCGGAAATCTCCCAGATAGACATCCCGTCCCTTGGCTTGGAGATGCTTCTTCAGCCGGTATAGGTAGGCCTCTTGCAAGGCGAAACACAACTCCCGGCGGCAAGCGAGCAGGGCGTGGAGATGATTGACCATGTGCGAGTCGGTTACTAACGTCACCCCAGCCTCCGCGGCGCTGACCGCCAGGTTGTTGACGGAGAAATCATAGTCTTCCGGCGTGAGGTTGACCGATTCGTTGAGCTGCCCTGGCGTACAGTAATGCCAGAGGCCGCCAAATCTATCGCACGCATCCCTGAACCGGAACTCGCAGGCCGTTTCTTTGTCATGAAAGGATGGGTTCGCCATAATCTTCCGCACTAATCTCCCGCCACCATGGCCAGGACACAACGAAGATAGTCATCTCCCGCTTCACATCCAAATCTGGGGAAAGGTTTTTTCCTCCGGGGTGCAAAAAGGGCTGGATTTGCACCTCGGGACCGCTATCGCTTGAAATACTCCTCTCTCACGGGCGGGTTTGGCCGTCGCCTTCGATCAGCCACTTGTAGGTGGTGATTTCGCGGAGGGCCATGGGGCCGCGGGCGCCGAGTTTCTGGGTGCTGATGCCGATTTCGGCGCCGAGGCCGAACTGGGCGCCGTCGGTGAAGGAAGTCGGGGCGTTGACATAGACGCAGGCGGCGTCAACCGCGCGCTGGAAGGTGCGGGCGGCGGCGGGGTCTTCCGTGACGATGGCCTCGCTGTGGCCGGAGCCGTAGCGGCGGATGTGGTCCAGGGCCTCGGACAGGCTGTCCACGGTCTTGACGGCCATCTTGTAGTCCATGAATTCCGTGCCGAATGATTCCGGGGTTGCCTGGCAAAGCATATCGGCAGGATAGAGGCTTTCGAGCGCGGCAAAGGCGCGCGGATCCGCGTAGAGCGTCACGCGCCCGGCCATCTCCGACAGCAGGGCGGGCAAGTCGCCCAGCCGGGAGGAATGGATGATCAGGCAGTCGAGCGCATTGCAGACGCTGACGCGGCGGGTCTTGGCGTTGGTGACGATGCGGCGGCCTTTTTCCAGGTCCGCCGATGCGTCAAAGTAGGTGTTGACCACCCCGGCGCCGGTCTCGATGCAGGGGATGCGGGCATTGTCACGGACGAAGTCGATCAGGCGCCGGCCTCCGCGCGGGATGACAAGGTCCACGTATCCGATGGCGTTCAGGAGTTCGCTGGCAGCTTCGTGCGTGGCCGGAAGAAGCTGGACGGCCTCCGGATCGGCTCCTGCCGCTTCGAGGGCCCGCTTGATCAAGGCGACGGCGGCCCGGTTGGAACGGTCGGCATCCCGTCCGCCCTTGAGCACGCAGGCGTTGCCGCTCTTGAAACAGAGGGAAAAGACGTCGAAAGTGACATTCGGCCGGGCCTCGTAGATGACGCCGATGACGCCGAAGGGAACGCTGATCTTGCGCAGGTGCAGGCCGTTGGGCAGGACGCGGTCGTCGAGGACCCGGTCCAGCGGAGAGGGGAGAGATGCGACCTTGCGCATATCGGCGGCAATGCCTTCCAGGCGCTCGCGGGTCAGCATCAGACGGTCATACAGCGGGTTGGCGCGGTCCATGGCGGCCAGGTCTTCCGCATTGGCAGCCAGCAGCGCATCCGCTTCGGCCGACAGGGAATCCGCCACGCGCAGCAGGACGGCATTACGCCGGGATTCGTCCAGTTCCTGGACGGAAAGGGCAGCCGCCTTGGCGGCCTCGAATAGGGGACGGCAAGTGTTCTCCATGGGACTTCAGTCTTTGATGGTAGCGGGTTCGAACTCGGTATGGATCGTAGCCAAAGGGTGGTCCAGGACGTCGGTCAGGATGTCGTCCCGCCGTCCGTTGGCGATGATGACGCGTATGCCTTGCTCGGCCAAATGTTTGGCTACGAGGCACTTGGAGGCCATTCCGCCCCGCCCGGAACGGCTCTTGACCGTACTGAGGAAGCCTTCCACCTCTTCGCCGGGTTTGACCCGGGGGATGATCTTGGACGCAGGATCATCCGGTGCCCCGTCGTACAGGCCGTCCACGTTGGTCAGGATGATGAGCGCTTCGGCGCCGGTCATGCCGGCGACCAGACCGGACAGTTCGTCGTTGTCGGTAAACATCAGTTCCGTGATGCTGACCGTGTCGTTCTCGTTGACGATGGGCAGGACGCCGCGCCGCAGCATGACTTCGATGCAACTCTTCTGGTTGTCGTACTCCTGTCCTTCTTCGAAATTCTTCTTCATCGTCAAGACCTGGCCTACTGCGATGCCGTAGCCCTGGAAGAGTTTATAATAAAGGTCCATCAGGCGGACCTGGCCGATGGCCGAATACAGCTGGCGCTGCTGGACGTCCGTGAGCGTGCGGTCCTCCCGGATGAGGGAACGTCCGCAGGCGACGGCGCCGCTGGTCACCAGGATGGTTTCATAGCCCTTCTCCCGCAGCGCGACCAACTGGTCCACGATAGCGGAAACCCGTGTCGTGTCGAGCGATCCGTCGGCGCGGGTCAGGACATTGCTGCCCACCTTGACCACGATGCGGTGTTTCTTCGGAGCCTTGATGACGGTGAGTCCCTTGATGACGGCCTCGCTGAATCCGGCTTCTTCCATGGCGTTCAAACCCTTGAGCGTCAATCCGTTCGGGGTTGTGACTCGGCGGATTTCGCTCTCCGGGTCGGAGCCGTTGGCACGGACCAGTTCCGCCGCCCCGCGCATGGTCTGGCAAACCGCCTCGCCTGCCTTGGCCGCATCCAGTCCCAACTGCACGCCGCCCTCCGTTGCGGCGCCCAGATAGCGCAGTGCGTAAGCGATGCCGCAAGAGGCCAGGGAGGTACCGGAGAGCATCTGGTCCATCGGAACGATTTCGCTCCGCCCGATCCCGTCGAACAAACGCTTCAACTGCTCCAACTGCGCTTCGGGAGCCGTCACGGAGGCGATATAACTCATGCTTTCGCCGATTTCGGCCGCCGTATTCGGAATGACATATGCCAGGGCAGGCATACGCCCGTCGACGCTCAGCCATTCCCGGAATTGTTCCGGCTTGATGCCGGGCGCCAATGAAACCAGCAGCTGTCTGTCGTAATCCAGCGCACCGCGCAGCCCAGCGAGCATTTCTTCCATCTGCCAGGGCTTGACGGCGAAACAGACGATATCGGCATCCTGGACCGCCACGCGGTTGTCCGTGGATGTCCGTATCCCGTAAGACATATATTTTTCCAGGGAAGACGCATGCCGCGCCGTCACGGTAAGCTCCGGGGCATCCTTGCTGCGGGCCAGCCCGATGGCCACGGCCCCGCCTATATTCCCGGCTCCAATGATCGTAATCTTCATAACTAACCAATCTTTCCTTCAAAAATATGGATAATTCCTTAATTATTTATACTTTTGCCGCCGAAATCGGGATGTATTGCGTCCCGTGGGGACAGGATTGCCCGACAAGCGCTCCGCCCCGTGTTCTTGAAACCACGTTAAAAACAAGAATTTGACATGTCGAAATTCAGCACCCGTTTCCTGGTGATGGCCGTGACCCTCATCGTCTGCCTCATCACCTCCAATTTCTTCGTCCCGCGCGTATGGCAAGTCGCCGGGCTGCCCCTGCAGCTCTCCGGCGCCGTCTTGCTGTTCCCGGTCTCCTACATCCTGAATGATATCATCACGGAAGTCTACGGCTACCGCAAGTCCCGGCTCGTGATCTGGCTCGCCTTCGGCCTGAGCGCCTTCGTCGCCGTGATGGCCCAGTTCGTCTGCTGGCTGCCCGCACCGCTGGAAGAGGGGAGCAAGCCCCTTGCGGAGAGTTTCAATTCCCTGTTCTCCATGGTGCCCAAGACTACGGCCGCTTCCCTGGTCGCCTTCCTCTGCGGCTCCACGGTCAACGCCTGGGTGATGAGCCGTATGAAGGTCCGCTCGGAGGGCCGAGCTTTCGGCCTGCGCGCCATCCTGTCGTCGCTGGGCGGCGAATTGGTGGATAGCGTCATCTTCTTCCCCATCGTGTTCTGGGGCATCATGCCCCTTCCTGCCGTGCTCAAGATTGCCGGCATGCAGGTCCTCGCCAAGGTCCTGTACGAGATCCTCGTGCTGCCCCTGACGACCTGGCTCGTGCGCCGCGTCAAGAAGGTCGAAGGCATTGACACCTACGACCGCGGCATCGACTACAACCCCTTCAAGATTTCAGACATCGAATAATATGAGTGACAGAAGCAAGGAAGGCCTGGAGGCCCTGGGCCACAAGACCGTCTATTCCGACAACTACGCCCCCGAGGTGCTCGAAACTTTCGAGAACCAGCATCCCGACAACGACTACTGGGTCCGTTTCAACTGCCCGGAGTTTACCACCCTCTGCCCCATCACCGGGCAGCCGGACTTCGCCGAAGTGCGCATCAGCTACATTCCGGACCGGAAAATGGTGGAGAGCAAGAGCCTGAAACTGTATCTGCACAGTTTCCGCAATCACGGCGATTTCCACGAGGATTGCATCAACACGATCATGAAGGACCTGCGCGCCTTGATGGATCCCAAGTACATCGAAGTGATGGGTTTCTTCGTCCCGCGCGGCGGCATTTCCATTTATCCTTATGCCAACTGGGGCCGCCCGGGCACGAAGTACGAGCGGCTGGCGGAGCAGCGTTTCGCCACGCACGAATAATCCCCATTTCTTGTGATTGACACGCTTCCCGGGATGCTGTAATTTTGCAGTGCTTCCATGAAGCGTGTTTGTGTATGACGATCGATCGTTTGGAATTGGGCCGTGAGGCCGTTATCTTGCGTGTGGGTGGAGAAGGCTCTACCCGCACGCATTTCCTCGGTATGGGACTGACTCCCGGCACGCGGATCAAGGTGATCAAGCGCGCCCCGATGGGGGATCCCATCGAAATCCAGGTGCGCGGTTACGCGCTAACCCTGCGCAAGTCGGACGCCGCCGGCATCGAGGTGCATCTCCTCGAGGAAGGCACGCCTGCCGAGCCCTCCGAGCCGCTTTCCGACAAGGGCTACAATGCCTATCTCCATGAGCACAACGCCCATCCGGGCCTGGGTGAAGGCGGTAAATACCATTCCCGGGACCACGAACATCCGCTCCCGAAAGACACGGTCCTGAGCTTCGCCCTGGCCGGCCAGCAGAACTGCGGCAAGACCACCCTCTTCAACGTCCTGACGGGCTCCAACCAGCACGTGGGCAATTTCCCCGGCGTGACGGTGGACCGCAAGAGCGGTGTGATCCGCGGCTATCCCGGGACCTCCATCACCGATCTGCCCGGCATCTATTCGCTGACACCTTATACGGCGGAGGAGCTGGTCTCCCGCGAATTCATCCTGGACGATGAGACCAAGGGACTGATCAACATCGTGGACGCCGGCAACATCGAGCGCAACCTCTACCTGACGCTCCAGTTGATGGAACTGGAGGTCCCGATGGTCCTGGCGCTCAATATGATGGACGAGGTTCGCGGCAATGGCGGATCCATCCGCATCAACGAAATGGAGCGCATCCTCGGCATCCCCGTCGTCGGCATTTCCGCCGCCCGGGGGGAAGGTGTGGACGAACTCGTCGAGCATGCCGTCCACGTCGCCCGCTACCAGGAAAAACCTGCGCGTACGGATTTCTGCGCCGAGGATGACCACGGCGGGGCCGTACACCGCTGCCTCCACGGCGTGATGCACCTGGTCGAAGACCACGCCCGCGCCGCCGGCATCCCGCTCCGTTTCGCGGCCAGCAAACTGATCGAGGGCGACGCCTGGGTGGAGAATGCGCTCAAACTGGACCAGAACGAGAAGGAAATGATCGAGCACATCATCCTGCAGATGGAGCAGGAGCGCGGCCTGGACCGCGCCGCCGCCATCGCAGACATGCGCTATAATTTCATCCAGCGCCTCTGTGCGGAGACGGTGGTCAAACCGCGGGAAAGCCGGGAATACCTCCGCAGCCGCCGGATCGACCGGGTCCTCACGGGCAAATGGACGGCCATCCCGATCTTCCTGGCCGTGATGTCACTGGTCATCTGGCTGACCATCGACGTGCTCGGCGCCCCGCTCCAGGACCTGCTGGACCGCGGGATCGGTTGGCTCGGTGAAGTAGTCAACGACGCCCTGGTCCGCTGGAATGTCAGCGAGGTCGTACGATCGCTGGTCGTGGATGCCGTGTTCGGCGGCGTGGGCTCCGTGGTGAGTTTCGTCCCGATCATCATCATCCTGTTCTTCTTTCTTTCCATGCTGGAAGACAGCGGTTATATGGCGCGCGTGGCCTTCGTGACCGACCATGCGCTCCGCAAGATCGGCCTTTCGGGTCGGAGCATCGTCCCGCTGCTGATCGGCCTGGGCTGCTCCGTGCCGGGCGTGATGGCGACGCGCACGCTGCCGTCCGCCAAGGACCGCATGAAAACGATCCTGCTCATCCCGTTCATGAGTTGCTCGGCCAAACTGCCGATCTATGCCTTCTTTACCAGCGCCTTCTTCCCGGGACACGGGGGATTGGTGCTCGTCTGCCTGTACCTGCTGTCGATCCTGGTGGGCATCGTCGTCGCGCTGATTGACAAATGGCACGCCGGGCGCCACTCGGAGCCGGCTCCCTTCATCATGGAACTGCCCAACTACCGCCTCCCGCAGGCGCGCAACGTGGGCCATCTGCTCTGGGACAAGACCAAGGACTTCCTCCAGCGCGCCTTCACCGTCATCTTCGTGGCCACGCTCGTGATCTGGTTCCTGCAGACCCTGGACTTCCGCTTCCAGATGGTGGAGAACGGAGAGGGGAGCATGCTGTCCTGGGTGGCGGGCCTGCTCGCACCCCTCTTCGCGCCGCTTGGCCTGGGCGACTGGCGGGTCGTGACCGCCTTCATCTCCGGCTTCCTGGCCAAGGAGAGCGTCGTCTCGACGATGGAGGTGCTCGACGTCCTTTCGACCCTGACCGTGACGACGGCCGTGCCGATGCTGGTGTTCAGCCTGCTCTACACGCCCTGCGTCGCTGCGGTCGCTTCCGTCAAGCGCGAACTGGGCGGCAAATGGGCCGTCGCGATGGTCCTCTTCCAGTGCCTCGTCGCCTGGGTGGTTGCCTTCCTGGCCTATCGCCTGTCTCTATTGATCATCTGACATGAATCTCCCGACGCTACTGGTCCTGCTGCTGGTCCTGCTGGTCTTTGCCCTTGCCCTCTGGCTGATCATCCGGGGCAAGATCGCATCCTGCAGCTACGGCTGCGAGCAGTGTGCGCTGCGTCGGGTATGCAAGAAGAAATAACGCTTCCCGCTAGACTTCGCCCGACGTCCCCTTCCGGTATTCGGACGGGGTCATGCCGGTATGCGTCTTGAAGAATTTGTAAAAGACGGATTGGTTGGGGAAGTGCAGGTGATAGACGATCTCCTTGATCGTGACGTCTGAATATTTCAACAGGTTCTTGGCTTCCAGGATGACGAAAGAGTCGATCCAGTCGGGCGCGGAGCGTCCGGACACCTGCTTGATCAGTTTCGAAAGGTATTTGGGCGTCAGGCAGAGCTTTTCGGCATAGAAGCCGACGCCGCGCTGGGAGGAGCTGTATTCGCCGACCAGGGCGATGAAACGGTCGAACAGGATGCTCAGGCGGTCCGGCCTGTCGTTCGTGGCCGGGGTAACGGCGGAAAGATTGCTCTGCCAGACATCCGTTGACATGTACGTCAGGGAAGAGATGAGCGACCCGATGATGTCTTTGCGGTTGTGAAGCGGGGATTTGATGATCTTGAGAGCCAGGTTGAGGTAGTCCTCCGCGATGTCACGCTGGTGCGGATTGAGGGTGATGACGGGTGTCTGCATCAGGCGGATGGAATCCTGGAAAGATTTGTTGAAATCGAAACGGATATTCTGCATGAAACTCCGGGAGACCAGGATGAGGATTACGTCCAGGTTGCTGATCGGATCCGCCTCCGTGCGGGAAATATGGACGATATTCCCGGGAAGGTTGATGAAGACGGAGTCGGGATGCATCTCGTAGGCATTCAGGTTGACATCTACGGTCAGATGGCCGCTGAGGCAGTACAGGCAGAAAAAACCGTCGAAGCGGATGGGCTCGCTGACGGCATCTACGGCAGCGCGGCTTTCTTCCATCTCTTTGCCGTTGATCTGGCAGATCATGAAATCGTCTCCCAGGGTGTTGCCTTCGAACTGAGGGAAGTGGCGCCGTATATCTGACAGCGTAAAGGTGGGAAGAGAGGAGTTGCTCATTGTATGTCCGTTTTTACAAATATAGTATTTTTCCAGTTAATCCATCTTTTTAGACAAAAATTCGTCTAAAATATATATATTCTCATCAGTTTTATGATATTTAGGACAAATAATGGCAGGTAATTTGATGGTCTGTCCTCCTCGGACAACGAAAGATAGAAGTTAGATAATGAAAAGAATGATTCGTATCCTGAGCGGCGTCGTTTTTCTTGCTGCCGTTTCCGCTCCGCTCGGGGCTCAGACTCACGAAGAGGGGTCTCCTTATACGTTGGAAGAATGCCGGGAAATGGCAGTGAGCCGCAATCATGCGCTCGAACAAGCCCGCACGCAGATTGAGATGGCCCGTTATGACAGGAATATCGCGCGTGCGCAATACTTTCCCAATATCAGTGCGACAGGTGCCTATCTGTACAACGGCCGTGACATCGCCTTGATATCGGACGCGCAGTCAGCCGCCTTGCTGGGGTCCGGAGACGCTTTGCAGGCCAAAGTAACGGATCTGTATCAATCCATGTTCGGCACGATCGGTGACTTCGGACAGAGGGTCGTTTCGGATTGGAACACGATGAAAGCCCATTTCCAGGGATTCCTGCAAAACAATCCCGAACTGGCCGCCCAGCTTATGCAAAGCCCGAGCTGGCAGACCCTGATGCAGTTGGCCGGCCAGATCGATCCGGAAGGATTCTTTGCCAGCCTGATCCCGCCTTGCCCGGACGTGGCCACGCCTGTGAACGGGATCGCCCGGGAGATCGATCAGACCTTGCATCCGGACCTCCGCAACATCTGGGTCGGTGCCGTCAGCGTACAGCAACCTGTCTTCGTCGGTGGCAAGATCTTGTATTCCAACCAGATGGCTTCTCTGGCCATGGAACTGGCACAATCCCGCTATGACATGCAGCATGCGCAGATTCTCCTGGATGTGGACCAGGCCTACTGGCAGATTGTCAGTGTCTCTGCCAAACTGGAACTTGCCCGGGCCTATGCGGATTTGCTTCATCAGCTGGAAAAGGATGCCGCCGTCTCCGTGGAGGCGGGTGTGCTGACGCAGGCTGACGCCCTGCAGATACGGGTCAAGGCCAACGAGGCCGAGATGATGCGGACAAAGGCGGAGAACGGCCTGAGCCTGGCCAAGATGCTGCTTTGCCAGCAGATCGGACTTCCGTTGGAAACCGAGATCCGGCTCGCAGACGAGGGTACGGATGTCGTCCCGGTCCCGCAAGCCGTGGAGGCCAAGGATATGGAATCCATCTATGCGGACCGGCCGGAGACGCGCAGCCTGGACCTGGCGGCCCGGATCTATGACAAGAAGGCTTTGATCGCCCGGGCGGACATGATGCCCAAGGTGGCCTTGACTGCTAACTATATTGTTTCTTCTCCGAACATGTACAATGGTTTCCAGAAGAGTTTCGAAGGGATGTTCAATGCCGGAGTGCTGGTCAACGTGCCGTTGTTCCACGGCTCCGAGGCCGGCAACAAGTACCGCAAGGCGAAGGCCGAAGCGACTTTGTACCAGTCCCAGCTCGCCGAGGCGCGCGAAAAGATCGGGCTCCAGGTGGCCCAGCAGCGCAAGTTGCTGGCCGAGGCACTCGAAAAACTGGAGATGACGGACAGCAATCTCTCCCATGCCGAGGAGAACCTTCGTGCCGCGACGGTCGGGTTCGAGGCGGGCGTGATCCCGACCCAGACGGTGATCGCCGCACAGACGGCCTGGCTGCAGGCGCATTCCGAATACATCGATGCGGGGACCGAATTGCAGATGGCGGCCTCCCGGCTCTCCCAGGCGGAGGGAAATACCAACAGCAACGAATAAAAGACAAATGATATGGCAAAAAAGAACTACAATCTGATCTTGGGCTTGAGCGCTCTCGTGGCCATCGTCCTGATTATTTCCTTTGTTGGTTACTGGGTCAGCAAGCCCAAGCCGCACCGGATCCAAGGTGAGGTGGAAGCGACCGACTACCGCATTTCCTGCATGGTCCCCGGCCATGTGACGGAACTGTATTGCCGCGAGGGGCAGCAGGTCCATAAAGGCGACACGGTCGCTTTCATCGATTCGCCGCAGGTCCGGGCCAAGCTGGCCCAGGCCCAGGCGGCCCGCTCTGCCGCGTTGGCGCAGAGCCACAAAGCCAGCAACGGGGCCCGGCAGGAGCAGATCGCCGGCGCCTATGAGCTGTGGCAGCAGGCCCTGGTCCAGGAAGATGTGATGAAGCGCTCCTTGGACCGCATGCAGAAGCTGTACGACCAGAAAGTGGTCGCAGCCCAGAAGTACGATGAAGTGAAAGCCCGCTACGAGGCGTCCGTCGCCCAGTCCCGGGCGGCCAAGAGCCAGTATGACATGGCGCTCTCCGGCGCCCGCAGCGAAGACAAGGCTGCCGCGGCCGCCCTGGTCCATCAGGCCGAAGGTGCCATCCAGGAGGTGGATTCCTACCTGAATGAATTGTACCTGGTCTCGCCGGCGGACGGAATCATTTCCAGCGTCTATCCCAAGCAGGGTGAGCTGGTCGGCCAGGGTTCGCCGGTGATGACCGTCACGGACCTGACGGACATCTGGTTTACCTTCAACATCCGGGAAGACCAGCTGCACGGGATGAACGTCGGCGACGAACTGACGGTCAGCGTCCCCGCGCTGGACGGGGCCACGCTGCAGGCAAGCGTCAACTACATGGCTGTCAGGGAGTCGTACGCCACTTGGAAAGCGACCAAGGAAAGTGACATGTATGATGCCAAGACCTTCGAGGTCCGGGCTGTTCCGGTGACGGCCCTGGCCGGCTTGCGCCCTGGAATGACCGTATTGGTAGTGGATAACAAGAAATGAATTTCTTACGCAAAATAGACCGCGTCGTGCAGCGCGAGCTCCGGATCTGGGCCCGCCGGCCCATCTACATCCTGGGCTCCCTGTTCGTGATGACGTTCTGCACCGTCTTCTACCTGAGTTTCCTCAAGGAAGGCGTCCCTTCGGACGTCCCGATCGCGGTGGTTGATCTGGATCGCAGTTCGACTTCCCGCAACTTCTGCCAGCAGCTGGATGCCACGCAGCTTGGAAAGGTGATCCTGTATGAGGATTTCTCTTCCGCGCGGGCGGATCTGCAGGGTGGCAAGGTCACCTCGGTCTGCCTGATCCCGGAGGGATTCGACCGGGACATCCAGTCGCAGCGCCAGCCGACTTTGAGCTTTTATGTCAACGGGCTTTATTTCCTGGGCGGCTCCCTGGCCTGGAAAGACATCCTGACGATGGTCAATCTCACGTCGGGAGCGGTCCAGCGGGAGGTCCTGCGGATGAAGGGCGTGCCCGAGAGCCGGATCATGGGGGAACTCCGACCCGTCGATGTCGATGTCCACCAGATCGGCAACCCGACGATGAACTACGGCGCCTACCTGGCCAACATGATGATTCCCGGCATGCTCCAGATGGTGGTCATCATCATACTGATCTATTCGCTGGGGGCCGAGATGAAATACGGCACCGGCCGCCATCTGCTGCATTCCGTCGGGGGAGACATCTATGCGGCCGTCAGCGGCAAACTGGCGCTGTATACCGTGCTTTTCACCGCGATCGGATGGAGCATCGAGGTGATCTTGTATAAATGGATGCATTTCCCGCTGGCGGGCAACCTGGGCCAGATGCTGCTGGCTTGTTTCCTGCTGGTTCTCGCTTCAGAAGCCGTCGCGGTCTTTATCGTCGGCTGCGTGCCGATCTGTCGTTTTGCGTTGAGTATCGGAGCTTTGTACAGCGTGCTTGGCTTGTCCCTGACGGGCTTTACCTTGCCGGTCGAGACGATGCCTTCCGCCCTGCATGGCTTTTCGCTGATCTATCCGCTGCGCCATTATTACGACCTGTATGTGCAAGTCGGCATATTCGGGAGCGGTTTCGGGGCGTGGTATCCCCAGGTCGTGATGCTGCTGCTCTTCTGCTTCCTGCCGTTCTTCGTGATGAAGCGGCTTGCCCATGCTTACGAGTATCTGGATTATGAAAGGAACTGAGCGATATATCGGAAGATGGTTCCGCGACATGCTGGACATCTTCAACCGGGAACTGAGGCAGATCCTGCACGACGGCGGCGTGATGATCATCTTCGTCGTGGCGGGATTCCTGTACCCGATCCTGTACAATTTCGTTTACAAGAACGGCATCCTGGAGGATACGCCCATCGCCGTCGTGGACCAGGCCTGTTGCAGCGATTCGCGACGGATGATCCGGGAAATGGATGCGACGCGCGAGATCCAGGTGGCCTACCGCTGTACGGACATGGAGGAAGCCAAGGAACTCTTCCAGCAGCGGAGAGTCAACGGGATCATCCTCTTTCCGGAGGATTTCGGCCGGAAACTCGTTTACCGGGAGACGGCGACTTTCAGCATCTATGCCGATATGAGTAGTTTCCTGTATTACAAGAACTTGCTGATGGGCTCCGAGTTCGTGATGCTCCATGAGATCAATCAGATCAAAATCGAGCGCCTGGCTTTCGACGGCTTGACCGACCAGCAGGCAGACGCTTCCGTCCATGCCGTCCGCTATGAAGACGTCAATCCCTACAACCGGGCCTTTTCCTACAGCATTTTCCTGATATCGGCCATCTTGCTGCTGATCGTGCAGCAGGTGATGTTCTATGGGATGAGCATGTCGGTGGGAACGATGCGCGAAGAAAACCGCAGTTTCGCCACCTTGCCGGATACCTTGCAGGGCAGGGGCGTCGGCCGGGTCGTGTTGGGCCGTGGTGCCGTTTACTGGCTGATCTTCATGCTGATCGGAATCTATGTGGCCTGCATCGTGCCGGCGTTGTTCCGCTTCCCGCAGCGGGGCGATTTCTGGGACATCCTCTTGTTGCTGGCTGTCTTTGTGACGGATTGCGTGTTCTTCTCCATGACCTGGAGTACGCTCGTGACCCGGCGCGAGTCCGCCTTCGTCCTTTTCCTGTTCATGTCGCCGATCTGCGTGTTCCTGACCGGATTCAGCTGGCCGACGACGGCTTTCCCGGCGTTTTGGCGCTGGTTCTCGTACCTTTTCCCTTCCACCTTCGGTTGCCAGGCCTTCATCAACCTCAATACGGCCGGGGCCGACTTGGAGATCGCCGCACCGCAGCTTCGGGCCTTGTGCATACAGAGTGTCGTGTACTTTGTCCTGGCCTGCGTAGCGGTCTATGTGGAAAACTTTGCTATGCGAAATAAAGATAAAATCAATAAATTGCAGTTGATTTCGTAATCAACCGCAATTAAATATGAAAATCCTCAGTTTTCTTCTGGCAGTCCTGCTGTCCGGCTATGCGACCGGGCGGCAGGACGCTCCCGTCGGTGACGAATGGCAGTCGCCCCAACAGCTCTCGCTCAACAAACAGGCGCCGCACGCCTGGTTCTTTTCTTTCCCTGACGTGGAGTCTGCCCGCAAGGTGCTGCCGGAATGCAGCGCCTACTGGAGGAGCCTGGACGGGGACTGCTCCCAATGGAGGAAAAAACCATCCATTGGGAGCAAAATCGGCCTAAAATGCTCCCAATGGAAAGAAAAACTGTCCATTGGGAGCAGCAAGACTCCCAATGATTGTCCTGCGCCGATAAACGGGCTGCCACGCAGTCGAAACGTCTGGACTGCAGACAGTTACCAGGCTTGGCAGGAACATTCCCCGAAGGGTTCAGTTTCAGCTTCTCAAACGCAGGTGGCAGCCCGTTGATAGGCGCCCGAACCGAAGTCTACGGATTCAGGGCGTCGGCGCTGGCCATGTACTTCGCCAGTTCTTCCTCGGAAGGACGGTAATTGATCATTTCGCCCGAGAAATACTGGTCGTACGCCGCCATGTCCACGAAACCGTGGCCGGAGAGGTTGAAGAGGATGGTCTTCTGTTCCCCTGTTTCCTTGCACTTCAAGGCTTCCTGGATCGTCGCCGCAATCGCGTGGCAAGACTCCGGCGCGGGGATGATACCCTCAGTGCGCGCAAAGAGCACACCCGCCTTGAAGGTGTCGGTCTGGTCGAAGTCCACCGCCTCCATAAAGCCGTCTTTCATCAGCTGCGACATGATGACACCCGCGCCGTGGTAACGCAGACCGCCGGCGTGGATCGTCGCGGGCTTGAAGGTGTGGCCGATCGTGTACATCGGCAGCAGGGGAGTCAGACCCGCCTCGTCGCCGAAGTCATACTCGAACTTGCCGCGGGTCAGCTTCGGGCAGGAAGCCGGCTCGGCGGCGATGAAACGCGTCTTCTTGCCTTCCTGGATGTTGTGGCGCATGAAGGGATAGGCGATGCCGCTGAAATTGGAACCGCCGCCGAAGCAGGCGATGACGATGTCGGGATATTCGCCCGCGAGGGCCATCTGCTTCTCAGCCTCCAGACCGATGACGGTCTGGTGAAGGCAGACGTGGTTCAGGACGGATCCGAGCGTATATTTGCAGTTCGGCGTCGTCACGGCCAGCTCGATGGCCTCGGAGATGGCGCAGCCCAGGGAGCCCTGGTCATTGGGATTGACGGTCAGGATATCCTTGCCGGCGCGGGTGGACATCGACGGGGAAGGGGTGATCGCGGCCCCGAAGGTCTGCATGATGGAACGGCGGTAAGGCTTCTGGTTGAAACTGGCCTTGACCATATAGACCGCGCACTCGATGCCGAACTTCTTGGCGGCGTAGGAGAGGGCGCCGCCCCACTGGCCGGCTCCGGTCTCCGTCGTGATGTTGGTGATGCCCTGTTCCTTGGCATAATAGGCCTGCGCCAGGGCTGAATTCAGTTTATGCGAACCGGCAGGGGATACGCTCTCATTCTTGAAATAGATGTGGGCCGGCGTACCGAGGGCTTCTTCGAGCTCGTAGGCGCGCACGAGCGGAGTGCAGCGGTAGGCCGCATACTGCTCGCGGACCGGTTCCGGGATGGGGATCCATTCGTGGACCGTATCCAGTTCCTGCTTGCTGCATTCCTCGCAGAAGATGGGATAGAGGTCTTCGGCCTTGAGGGCCTGGCGGGTGCCGGGGTGAAGGATGGGCTTCGGTTTGTTGGGCATCACTGCCTGGATGTTGAACCATGCCTGCGGGATCTCACTGTCCGGAAGGATGAATTTTTTCTGTCTCATGGGTTTGAAAATTTATGTAAAGTTAAACGTTTGTTGCGAAATAAAAAAAGCTGCCCGGTTCTGACCGGACAGCCTGGTTTTTAATCATGTCTTTAATAACCCGCAACGAGCCGTGACATACTATACCGTGAACTCCTGTCCGATCGTATCGTACAGGCGCCACCAGAAGAAATATGCTGCGTTGTGACTCATTGCTGGGATCAAATGTAAGGACTTATTTTTGAAATGCAAGTTTTTTTTTGAAAAAAATACACTTTTTTCAGAGCAAAAAAAACAGGGCGACGCCGGCCATGCTGACCGTCACTCCTATTAATTCCCGTACGCGAACCCGCTGCCGATGGATCAGGGCATAGGGAAGGATGATCAGGACCGGGGTCAGGGCCATCAGGGTCGAAGCGATCCCGGCGCTGGCATAACGGACCGCCATCAGCGAAAGGGAGACGCCGAATACGGGCCCGAACAGGCAGGTCAGGACGGAATAGCGCAAGCCTTTTTTTTCCCGGAATGCGGCCTTGAGCCGGCCGGTCTGGCGCGTCAACGCCATCAGCAAGAGGAAACTCGAGCCCCCGACCAGGCAGCGGATCATCGTGGAAGCGAAGGGGAGCATCATCCCGATCGCTTCCGGCGCATCGGCGGGAATCGCCGCGGCGTAATGCTGCATGCCGATCTTGCTGAGAACCAATCCTACTCCCTGTCCGGTCCCGGCCCCGATGCCCAGCAGGATGCCCCTCAGGGGCAGCGTGGAATGGATGTGGTGGTCTTCTCCCCGGCTCAGGATCGAGATCGCGATGCCGCCCAGCGTGACCGCCATCGCCAGGATGGCTTTCCAACTTAGCGTTTCGCCCAGCATCGCCCAGGCGGACAGGGCAGCCATCACGGGAGCGAGTGTCATGAACAACTGGCCGAAACGGGACCCGATGACAAGGTAACAGTTGAACAGACACCAGTCGCCGAACAGATAGCCGACGAGGGCGGACAGCGCCAGCCAGAGCCAGGCTTTTCCATCGGCATAGACGGGATAAGGCGCGCCGGTGCTGACCCATAGGATAAGGGCCAGGAAAACGCTCGCCAACAGCAGCCGGATTACGTTGACGCTCATCGTCCCGATGCGGTGGCTGGCCTCGTCTGCAAACAGGGCGGTCGCCGTCCAGCAGAACGCGACGATCAGCGAAATGATTTCCCCCAAATGTGCCATCGAGCGGCAAAACTATCAAAAAATATTTTAAAAAATGTCTTTCTCCGGTACAGAATCGCTCTTTTTTTCTTACCTTGTGGGTCGTTAGTTGTTTCCTTATTGTTAGTTTAGTGTAAAACCTTTCTCTTATGGAAAAATTTGCCCAGAAGTATGTCGAGACTTTTATGTCCGACTTGATCGCGAAGAACCCCGGAGAGCTTGAATTCCACCAGGCCGTCCGGGAGGTACTGACCAGCGTGGCGCCCTACCTGCAGGCGTACCCCCATTTGATCGAGAACAAGATCATGGAGCGTATCGTCGAGCCCGAGCGCGTGATCATTTTCCGCGTCCCCTGGATGGACGACAGCGGCGAGATCCAGATCAACCGCGGTTTCCGTGTCCAGATGAACAGCGCCATCGGCCCCTACAAGGGCGGCATCCGCTTCCATCCCAGCGTCAACCTCAGCATCATGAAGTTCCTCGCCTTCGAGCAGACCTTCAAGAACAGCCTGACCACGCTCCCGATGGGCGGCGGCAAGGGCGGCTCCGATTTCAACCCCCGCGGCAAGTCGGATGCGGAAGTGATGCGCTTCTGCCAGAGCTTCATGACAGAACTTCAGAAATATATCGGCGCCGACACGGACGTCCCGGCCGGCGACATCGGCGTGGGCGGCCGTGAGGTCGGATTCCTCTTCGGCCAGTACAAGCGCCTGCGCGACGAGTTTACCGGCACCCTGACCGGCAAGGGCCAGGCCTGGGGCGGCAGCCTGCTGCGTCCGGAGGCGACCGGCTACGGCGCCTGCTATTTCGCGCAGGAAATGCTTGCGACCCGCGGCAAGAGCTTCGAAGGCCAGACGGTGGTCATTTCCGGCGCCGGCAACGTGGCCCAGTATGCGGCCCAGAAGGCGATGCGCCTGGGCGCCAAGGTCGTGACCCTGTCTGACTCCGACGGCTTCGTCTATGATCCGGACGGTCTCGACGAGGAGAAGATGACTTACGTCTTCCACCTGAAGAACGTTGTCCGCGGCCGTATCAAGGAATATGCGGTGAAGTACCCTAAGGCGCAGTACTTCCCGGGCGAGAAGCCCTGGGGCATCAAGTGCGACATTGCGATGCCTTGCGCCACCCAGAACGAACTGAACGGCGACGCGGCCCGCAAGCTGGTCGCAAACGGCTGCTACTGCGTCACGGAAGGCGCCAACATGCCTTCGACGCCCGAGGCGATCGAGGTGTTCCAGAGCGCGAAGATCCTCTATTCGCCCGGCAAGGCTTCCAACGCCGGCGGCGTGGCCACTTCCGGCCTGGAGATGTCCCAGAACTCCATCCGTCAGAAATGGACCTCCGAGGAGGTGGACGCCCAGCTGCACCGTATCATGTCGGACATCCACGCGGCCTGCATCAAGTATGGCACGGAGGAGGACGGCTATATCAATTATGTCAAGGGCGCCAACATCGCCGGCTTCATCAAGGTGGCCACTGCGATGATGGACCAGGGACTTGTTTAAGACATGAAAGACCAGTCGGCATTGATGGCGCGCAGGGTCCGCCGGATCCTGCTCATCTGCAGCAGTTACGACCGTTTCTCCCTCGAGGAGGACGGTCGTATTGAAAAACAGATTTCCCAGGAGTATGCGGAGCTCGAGCTGAGCAATCCGCCCGAGATCCGCCGTGTGGAGACCACCGCGCAGGCGCTGGACCTGCTCGAGAAAGGGGAGCGTTTCGACCTCGTCATCACGATGTATTACGTCGGCGAGATCAGCGTGTTCGATTTCTCGGCGCGGGCCAAGGCCTACGATCCTGAGATGCCGATTGTCCTGATGTCTTCGTTTTCGCGGGAGGTGTACCGCAAGTTCGAGAACTACGACACCTCCTGCATCGATTACATCTTCAGCTGGAACAATTCCGCCGATCTGCTGATCGCGATCATCAAGCTGATCGAGGACCGGAAGAACGCGGACGACGACGTCCTGGAGGCCGGCGTACGCGCCATCCTATTCGTGGAGGACTCCATCCGCTACATTTCCACCTACCTGCCGGCCCTGTACAAGATCGTGCTGCAGCAGAACGCCTCGTCCATCAAGGATACGCTCAACGAACGGGAGCAGATCCTGCGGAAACGCGCCCGCCCCAAGCTCTTGATGGCGAACAACTACGCCGACGCGGTCGCCCTGTACCAGAAATACAAGAACAACTTGCTGGGCGTCATCTCCGACGTGGGTTTCGTGCTGAAGAAAGGGGACAAACGCGCCGACGAGAAGTCGGACGCGGGCGTGGACCTCTGCAAGATGATCCGTGAGGATGATCCCCGCATGCCCTTCCTGATGCAGTCCTCGCAGGAAAACATGCGCGAAGTCGCCAAGGAACTGGGCGTCGGTTTCCTGAACAAGCGCTCCAAGATCCTGACCCAGGAATTGGAGGACTATATGGAAAGAGAATTCGGTTTCGGCGACTTTGTCGTCACGGACCCGGACACCGGCGCCGAGATCGCACGCGCCCATGACCTCTACGAGTTCGAAATGGTTCTCCGGGACATACAGCCCCGGGCTTTCCGCCATCTGACGGACAACAATTACCTTTCCAAATGGCTGTACGCGCGGGGTCTCTTCCCGCTGGCCCGCGTGCTAAAGCCGGTCCGCGCGGCGGACTATTCGTCCTTCGAATCGCACCGGGACCACGATGTCAAGCTGATCCACGATTTCCGCATCTCCCAGGCGCTGGGTGTCGTCGCGGCCTTCAATCCGGAGACCTACAACGACACGGTCTGGTTTGCCCGCTACGGCAGCGGCTCGCTGGGCGGCAAGGCGCGCGGTCTGGCTTTCCTGAACCACATCCTGCAGCGTTACGACCTCTATAACAAGTGGGAGGACGTCCGGGTGTGCGTGCCGCGCACGCTGGTGATTACGACCGATTTCTTCGACCGTTTCATCCAGGACAACGGCTTGAAATACATCATTAATTCCGACTCGACGGACATCGACCTGCTGTCCGAATTCGTCGCATCGCAGTTGCCGCGCGACCTGATGGATGCGCTGCGCGTCTTCGTGCGCGTGTCCCGCAAGCCGCTGGCCGTGCGCTCATCCTCCAAGCTGGAAGACTCTTACCATCAGCCCTTTGCGGGCGTGTATTCGACCTATATGGTCCCTCACACCGAGAATGAGGACCAGCAGATCCGCTTGCTGTCAAAAGCAATCAAGAGCGTCTATGCCAGCACCTATTTCACGGCGGCGAAGAGCTATGTAATCTCGTCGGGCAACGTGATTTCGGAAGAGAAGATGGCCGTCGTGATCCAGGAAATCTGTGGCAGCGAAGAAGGGGGATATTATTTCCCGACCCTGTCCGGTGTGGCGCGTTCCATCAATTTCTATCCTGTCGGTCACGAGAAGGCGGAAGAAGGTATCGTCAAGCTGGCCTACGGACTGGGCAAGGCGGTCGTGGATGGGGAGCAGGTGCTCCGTTTCTCCCCGAAGTATCCCAAGCACGTCCTGCAGACTTCGACGCCCGACCTGACGATGACCGAAACGCAGAAGACGGTCTATGCGCTCAACCAGCATCCCGAGCAGTTCAAGACTTCCGTCGACGATGCCGTCAACCTCGAAAAGCTCAATATTACGGACTGTTACGGATTCCCGTCCTTCGCAAAGGTCGCGTCCACCTGGGACATGGCCAACATGCGCATCGTGGATTCCGCTTTCCCCGAAGGGCCGAAGTACATCACCTTCGCCCAGATGTTGAAGTACAACACGCTGCCGCTGGCGCAGATCGCGGGCCGCTTGCTGGAGATCACTAAGGATGAGATGAAGTGCGACGTGGAGATCGAGTTCGCCGCCGACGTGAACAAGTCCGGCGAGGCGGTGTTCTCCGTCCTCCAGGTGCGCCCGATCTCGGTCGATACGCGCTATGCGGAGGTCAACTGGGACCAGGTGGATGACTCCGGGGCTGTCCTGACTTCAGGCTGCGCGCTCGGCACCGGCTGGGTGGAAGGCGTGCAGGATGTCGTCTATGTGAAGCCGGAAGCCTGGGACGTGCTGAAGACCTACGATATCGCCCGGGACGTGTCTGCCATCAATGCGCAGATGCAGAAGGACGGCCTTGGCTACGTCCTGGTCGGTTTCGGCCGCTGGGGCACGACGCAGCCTTCGCTGGGCGTGCCGGTGCGCTGGAGCGACATTTCCGAGGCCAAGGCCATCGTGGAGTGCGCCCTCGAGCATTTCCAGATCGACCCGAGCCAGGGCACGCATTTCTTCCAGAACCTGACCTCCTTCAATGTCGGATACATCAATGTCAATCCTTTCGCCCGGAAGGAGGAGATGCTGGATTTCGCCGTGCTGGATGCGCTTCCCGCCGTCAGCGAGACGCCCTACGTGCGTCACGTCCGTTTCCCGGAGCCGCTGCGCATCTGCATCGACGGCAAGTCCAACCGGGCGCTGATCGCCCGCTGACCCCCTTACAGGACCAGTTTCCCGTTCCTGGCCACGCTGTCCAGCAGGTGGCCGGGGATGATGTGCCTGACCGCTTCCACGACGGCGTTCAGCCTGGCTTCATGGATGAAGTCGCTGCGGACGACCAATGAGATCGTGCGCGTGGGCACGGGGTCGACGATGGGCCGCAGGCATTCCTGCTGGCTGTACAGGATCAGGCCTGCGTGTGTCTCGGGGAGGATCGTGATGCCGCCGTTGTCGTTGACGATCTGGATCAGGATGCCCACGCGGCCGCCTTCGAAATAGCGCTCGTAGGTGAAATCACCTCCCTTCAACTCCTTCGGATCCAACTGGCGGACGCCGTCGCGGATGATCCAGAGCGGGTATCTGGACAGGGCGGCCGGAGTGATGCTGCTCAGTGCATGAGCCGGATGCCGGGGAGAAACGAATGCCAGGAACCGTTCGTGGTACAGCGGGATCTCCAGGAGATCCGTGTCCTGTACCGGCCCGGCCAGGATACCCATGTCTATTTCCGCTTTCTGGAGTTTGTCCTTGATGCTGTCGGTCAGCATCTCTTCTGCCTGTAGGGACAGGGAAGGGTAGTGCGTCCCGATGTGCTTGAACATGCCCGGGATCAGGACCGGGGCCACCGTGGAGATGAGCGCGATCCTGAGCGGCCCCGAGAGGGATTCTATTTCGGAGCGGGTCATCTCGGCGATCTGCTCCACGTTGTACAGGACCACCTTGGCGCGGTCGATGACCTTCCGGCCGATCTCGGTGGGCGCCACGGGGTGCGAGTCCCGGTCGAACAGGCGTACGTCCAGTTCTTCTTCCAGTTTCTTGACCATCAGGCTCAGCGTGGACTGGGTCAGGCCGCAGGCCTCGGCCGCTTGCCCGAAATGCCGGTATTCGTCGATGGCGGTGATGTAGCGGAGTTGCTGAAGGGTCATCTCTTCCGTATGATTGATATTTTCAATGCAAAGATAGAAATTATTGTATTGATAAATGACATCGGGCGGAATAATTTTGCCCTGTAAAACGAACGTCATGAATTGGAAGGTCATCACTTGGTATATCGGCATCTCGCTGTTGCTCGTCGCGGCGCTCATGACCGTGTCCGGCCTGATCGCCTGTTTTACGCCGGGTGATGACAGCCGTCTGCCGCTTTTCTTTTCCGCCCTGCTGACGGGCAGCGTCGGCGCTTTCCCGCTTATCTTCGCGCCGAAGCGGCAGCATCGCCTTTCTTTCCGGGAGGGGAACAGCATCGTCGTGGGCGCCTGGATTTCCGCTTGCCTGTTCGGCATGCTCCCTTTCCTGTTCTATGGTGGGGAATTCACGCCCGTCAATGCCATTTTCGAAAGTGTCTCCGGCTTCACGACGACCGGTGCCTCCATCCTGAATGATATCGAGGGCCTTCCGCGCGGACTCCAGTTCTGGCGTATCGCCACCGCCTGGGTCGGAGGCGTAGGCATCGTAACCCTGTTCTCCATGCTGACCAGCGGCGCGGACAAGTCCACCTTGTCCGGGGCTGAAATCTCCACCGTGGCCCGCGAACCGTTCGTGGGGGAGCGGAGCGCGAGTTTCGCCAACCGGATGCTCATCACATACGTCGTCCTGACCGTCCTGTCCTTCATCTCCTTGAAACTGACCGGTCTGGGGTGGTTCGATGCGCTCACCAACGCCATGTCGGCCTGCAGCACCTGCGGATTCTGCGTCCGCAATGCGAGCATCGCCTACTATGCCAATCCGGCAGCGGAGATCGTCCTCACCGTCACCATGCTCGCCGCCGGAATCCATTTCGGCATCCTGTTCCTGGCCTTCCTCAAGGGACAGCCCAAGTATATCCTGCGTTCGGAGACCATCAAGGTCTTCCTGTCGCTGGTCGCCCTCGCCATCGTTCTCGTCACGCTGGACCTGGTGTTCAAGGGACATTATCCTTCCGTCTGGGCCGCGTTGCGCGACGCCTCCTTCCAGGTCGCATCCATCGCCACGACGACCGGATTTGCCACGGAGGACACGACGCTCTGGCCCCCGCTCAGCATGTCGGTGCTCATCGTCTGCTCGCTGATCTGCGGCTGTTCCGGCTCCACATCCGGAGGCATCAAGATCGACCGGGCCATCCTGGCCGCCAAGGGCATCCACCGGAAAGTGGGACTTACCGTCAGCCCCAACCGCGTACAGGCCGTCCGGGTGGACGGACGCATCCGTTCGGACGACCTGGTGAACGATGCATACGGCTACATTTTCTGCTACCTGCTCATCGTGGTCATCTTCGCGGCGGTCAACATCGTCTTCGGGCAGGATTTCATCACGGGCGTCACGGCTTCCGTGGCCTGTATCGGCAACGTCGGCCCCGGCTTCGGCGATGTCGGCTCCATGTCCAACTATTCGGCCTTCCCGACCGTGCTCAAAGTCTCCGGGATGGTAGAGATGCTGGTCGGGCGTCTGGAGATCTTCCCCATATTGTATCTGCTCCGCTCGGTCAGGGTAGGCTGAGCCGGGCGGAGCAGGGGAAGTGAAGCCGCAAAGGGCTTATTTCATC
>JAEEGI010004622.1_pt1 | contig 32126 bp, 29 predicted proteins | sample 8958751 | NCBI WGS metagenome assembly JAEEGI01 (sample SAMN16246545, study PRJNA631951) | gut metagenome | biome: gut microbiome; feature: rumen; material: KS-attached | host: Bos | place: Iran: Karaj | collected 2018-10
ATAAGATCTTAGAAATGGCTGAAACAAAAAAGATTAAGACCGCATTGGTGTCGGTATTCCACAAGGATGGACTGGACGAACTGCTCAAGAAACTGAACGAAGAGGGCGTAAAGTTCCTGTCGACAGGTGGTACGCAGAAGTTTATTGAGTCACTCGGTTATGAGTGTCAGAAGGTGGAAGATGTGACCACCTATCCCTCTATCCTCGGTGGACGTGTGAAGACACTACACCCGAAGGTTTTCGGAGGTATTTTGGGCCGTCGTGAGAACGAGGGCGACATTGAACAGATGAAGCAGTATGAGATTCCGGAGATTGACCTGGTTATCGTGGATCTCTATCCTTTTGAGCAGACCGTGGCCAGCGGCGCCTCGGAGGAGGATATCATTGAGAAGATTGACATTGGCGGCATTTCGTTAATCCGTGCCGGTGCGAAGAATTTCAACGATGTTGTGATTGTGCCCTCAAAGGCTGAGTATAGTGTACTGCTCGACATCCTAAACCAGCAGGGTGCGGAAACAACAAAAGCCCAGCGTCGTATGTTCGCTACCCGTGCCTTCGGCGTGAGTTCGCACTATGATACCGCCATCCACACGTGGTTTGAGAAGTAAACGATAACCAGAACAACTAAGACAACATCTGCCTACGACGGCAACTGCCGTCTGCGGATAGAAAAAGTTGTCCAAGTTGTCTAAGTTGTAGTGAATAATAATTAAGTAGTAGTCAAATTATAAGAAGAATGGGATTTTTCAGTTTTGTCCAGGAGATAGCCATGGACTTAGGAACGGCCAATACGATTATCATCAGCGATGACAAAATTGTGGTCGATGAGCCTTCGGTTGTGGCTTTGGACCGCCGTACCGACAAGATGATTGCTGTCGGTAACGAGGCAAAGATGATGTATGAGAAGACACATGAGAACATCCGTACCATCCGTCCGCTTCGCGACGGTGTGATTGCCGACTTCTCTGCCTGCGAGCAGATGATGCGCGGTCTGATTAAGATGGTACATACAGGTAGTCGCCTGTTCTCGCCTTCACTACGTATGGTGATTGGTGTTCCCTCAGGCTCTACGGAAGTTGAACTGCGTGCTGTGCGTGACTCTGCCGAGCATGCCGATGGCCGTGACGTCTACCTGATTTTCGAGCCTATGGCCGCAGCCATCGGTATCGGCATCGACGTTGAGGCGCCGGAGGGTAACATGATAGTGGATATCGGTGGTGGTTCTACCGAGATCGCCGTGATCTCACTGGGTGGCATCGTCAGCAATAACTCCATCCGTACGGCCGGTGACGACCTCACGGCCGATATTCAGGAGTATATGTACCGTCAACACAATGTGAAAGTCAGTGAGCGTATGGCTGAGCGTATCAAGATCAACGTTGGTTCTGCCCTGACTGACCTGGGTGACGAGGCTCCTGAGGATTTCGTGGTCCATGGCCCGAACCGTATCACCGCTCTTCCCATGGAGGTGCCTGTGTGCTATCAGGAGATTGCCCACTGTCTTGACAAGACGGTGTCGAAGATCGAGAATGCCGTGCTCTCCGCTTTGGAGAATACGCCGCCAGAGCTCTATGCCGACATTGTGAAAAACGGTATCTATCTGGCAGGCGGCGGCGCTCTGCTGAGAGGACTCGACAAGCGTCTGACCGATAAGATGCACATTCCTTTCCATGTGCCTGAAGATCCCCTTCACAGTGTGGCCAAGGGTGCAGGCGTAGCTCTGAAGAATATTGACCGTTTCAATTTCCTGATGAGATAGGACGCGGATGCGTAACCTGCTGGATTTCCTGAAAGAGTATCATCACTGGTTCGTTTTCATTTTATTGGAAGTGGCCAGTGGTTTTCTATTGTTTCAGTACAATAGCTATCAGGGAAGTGTGTGGTTCTCTTCGGCCAACGCCGTGGCAGGGAAGATTTATGAGTGGCGGAGCGAGGCTTCGAAGTTTTTCACGCTCACGAGGGAGAACGAGGCGTTGATGCTTCGTAACTTCTATCTCGAACGACAAGTGGACCATCTGAAACGCCTTTATACCGACATTACTCGTGATACGACCGTTTTTGAGCGCAATGAACTGCAGTTCCTGAGTCAGTATAAGGTGATTCCGGCGAAGGTTGTAGACAACAGCGTTCATAAGTCTGAGAACTTGATGACCATCGACAAGGGTCGTGCCGATGGTGTAGAGGTGGACATGGGTGTGGCCTGTGGCAATGGTGTGGTAGGCGTAGTATATCTTGTGTCGGACCACTATGCCGTGGTTATCCCCGTGCTCAATGTCACCTCGTCGCGCATCAGTTGTGCCATACGCAACAGAGGCTATTTCGGCTATCTGCATTGGTATGGCGGCGACCCTTCGGTCGCATATGTGGAAGATGTGCCCCGCCATGCTAAGTTCAAGTTGGGTGAGTGGATTGTCACCAGCGGCTTCTCCTCGATATTCCCGTCGGGCGTCTCGGTAGGAAAAATTGAACAGGCCTATAACTCGCGTGACGGACTGTCTTATAAACTCAAAGTGAGACTGAGTACAGATTTCAGTTGTCTGCGCGATGTGTGTGTCATCAGCGATAAGAGCATTGCCGAACGGGCTGCGCTGTTGCAGGCAGCACGTGACTCGATAGCCGTGGTAAGTCAGAAGAGTGAATAGTGATTAGAGTATAGTTGAGATGGAGGGATTCGTAAACAGACTGGTCATGTTCGTGGTGCTGGCCCTGGTGCAGGTGTTGGTGCTGAACTATGTGTGGCTTTTCAATGTGGCCACACCACTGCTTTACGTGTTCTTTGCCATCACGTTCCCAAGAAATAGTGCGAAGGGTGAAGTGCTGGTATGGTGCTTCATGCTGGGACTGGTCATCGACCTGTTCTCCAACACCCCTGGACTGGCTTCTGGTTCCATGACCCTCATAGGACTGTTGCAGCCTTATCTGTTGGAATTGTTTGTGCCGCGCGACTCTGCCGAGAATATGGAGGTGTCGGTGGCAACACTGGGAATGGGCAAGTTCTTCACGTTCAGTCTGATCCTGACGCTGCTCTATTCACTTTTGTTTTTCGCCCTTGAGGCCTTCAACTTCTTCGAGTGGCAGATGTGGCTTTTGCGTTCCGTCTGCAGTACAACTCTGACGATGGTCTTGATGCTTGCTATTGAAAGTGTCCGTTCGAAGTGAAGAATTACGATCTCTCATACAGACGCTATGTCATTGGTGGGGTGGCCATTCTGATAGTGGGCATCTACATCATTCGCCTATTCACGCTTCAGATCACGAGTGATGACTACAAGAAGAGTGCCGACTCGAACGCTTTCTTGAAGAAGATAGAATATCCCTCGCGTGGTAATATCTCCGACCGTAACGGCAAACTGATGGTGTTCAATCAACCGTCTTATGATATTATGGTTGTGATGAATGAGATGAGAGACAGACTCGACACTCTGGATTTCTGCCAGACATTGGGCATCAGCCGCGACGAGTTCGACCGGAGGATGGCTACTATGAAGGACCGCAACCGTAATCCCGGTTACTCCCGCTACACACAGCAGTTGTTCATGAGTCAGTTGTCTGACAAGGATTTCAGTGTTTTCCAGGAGAAGATGTTCCGTTTCCCCGGTTTCTACGTCCAGAAACGAACGGTCAGACAGTACAATTACAACATGGCTGCTCATGTTCTGGGCGATGTGGCAGAGGTGTCGCCTGCCGACATTGAGGAGGATGACTACTATCAGCCGGGCGATTACATCGGGAAACTCGGAGTGGAACGCCGTTACGAGAAGCAGCTGCGCGGTGAGAAAGGTATTCAGGTTCTGCTGCGCGATGCCCATGGACGTGTGCAGGGCCGTTACCGTAACGGAGAACTCGACCATCGTGCAAAGCCCGGTAAGAACCTGACATTAGGCATCGATGCCGACCTCCAGTTGCTCGGTGAACGACTTTTGGAAGGAAAAATCGGCAGTATTGTGGCCATCGAACCCTCTACCGGCGAAGTGCTCTGCATGGTGTCGTCGCCATCCTATGACCCCCGAATGATGGTGGGCCGCCAGCGCTCCAAGAACCACCGTCTGCTCTCACAGGACGTGTGGAAGCCGTTGCTCAACCGCAGTATCATGGGTCAGTATCCGCCGGGCTCAACCTTCAAGACCACTCAAGGTCTGACGTTCATGACCGAAGGTGTGATCACGCCCTCAACGATGTACCCCTGTAGCCATGGTTTCGTGTTCAAGGGGCTGCGTGTAGGCTGTCACGGCCATGGCGCGCCGCTGCCATTGGTGCCTGCACTGAGTACCTCGTGCAATGGCTATTTCTGTTGGGGACTCTACCACATGATTAACACCAATATCTCCAAGTATGGCACGGTTCAAAACGCCATGAACACTTGGCGTGACTATATGGTAAGCATGGGTTTTGGTTACAAGTTAGGCATCGACCTGCCGGGTGAGAAGCGCGGACTGATTCCCAACGCACAGTTTTACGACAAGGCCTATAAGGGTTCATGGAACGGTCTGACGGTCATCTCCATCGCCATCGGACAGGGCGAGGTAAACGCCACACCGCTACAGATTGCTAATCTTGGAGCCACGATTGCTAACCGTGGCTACTACTATGTACCTCACGTGGTGAAGAAGGTACAGGGCGAACCGCTCGACACCACCTTCACCCGCAAACACTATACCAAGGCCAGCCGTGAAGCCTACGACTATGTCGTTCAGGGCATGCGCTCGTCGGTGCTTGGTGGTACCTGTCATGAGTTGGGTAAGTACGACTTCATGGCCTGCGGCAAGACGGGAACAGCCCAGAACCGCGGTCATGACCACTCTGTGTTCATGGGCTTCGCTCCGATGGACGAGCCGAAGATTGCAGTGGCCGTTTATGTGGAGAACGGCGGTTGGGGTGCCACCTATGGCGTACCCATAGGCGGACTCATTATGGAACAGTATCTCAAGGGCCAGCTCTCTGAGGCATCTGAGGCCAAGGCCCGTTCAATACAGGAAAGGAGGATAGCGTATGGTACGGCGGACAGATAAATCGAAAGGTGTACTCCGGTCACTTGATTGGGTGACAATCATATTATACCTCTTCCTGCTCATTGGTGGTTGGGCCAGCGTCTGCGGTGCCAGCTATTCCTTTGACAACCCGGATATTTTTAGCCTCAGCACCCGCTCTGGTATGCAGATTGTTTGGATAGGCACGTCGATAGTGCTCGGCTTCGTGTTGCTGATGCTCGATGACCGCTACTACGAGACATTCGCATTCATCATCTTCGGTATACTGCTGTTGTTGCTCTTCGCCACCATCTTCAATCCCCATAGCATCAAGGGGTCGAGATCGTGGCTGGTGCTCGGGCCGCTGCGACTTCAACCGGCGGAGTTTGCCAAGTTCGCCACCGCCTTGGCATTGGCGAAATTCATGAGTGCCTATGGCTATAACATCCATAAGTGGCGCGATTTTGCCTTCACCTTAGGCATCATTTTCCTGCCTATGATCTTCATTGTCCTGCAGCGTGAGACGGGTTCGGCACTTGTCTATACCGCCTTCTTCCTGATGCTCTATCGTGAGGGTATGCCGGGCAGTGTGCTGTTTACGGGTGTGGCGATGGTGCTCTATTTCGTGATAGGCATCCGCTTTGCCGATGTTATGATGTGGTACACACCTACGTCTGTTGGAAAGTTTGTTGTGTTGTTACTCGTGCAGGTGTTTTCGTGTATTCTCATGTGGGTGTACTGCAATGACCGGGTCAAGGCCCTGCGTATGTTGGGAATCTGTATTGGTGCCACGGTGCTGGCAATGATCTTCTCACTGACCGTCATCCCTTTCGACATCACGTATGTTCAGTTGATTACCTGTATAGGAATTATCGGATTCCTTGTGTGGCAGTGGTTGGGCACTCGTATCCGTAACTATCTCTGGATCGCAGTTTTCTCACTTGGCTCTCTGCTGTTTTTCAATTTGGCCGACTATGTGCTCAACGATATGATGGAACCCCACCAACGGGTGCGTATCAACGTGCTACTGGGTTTGGAAGAAGACTTGAAAGGTGCGGGCTACAATGTTCATCAGAGTGAGATAGCCATTGGCTCCGGCGGATTGTTAGGAAAGGGATTTCTGAACGGAACACAGACGAAACTGAAGTTCGTTCCTGAACAGGATACCGACTTCATCTTCTGTACGGTCGGTGAGGAGGAAGGTTTTCTGGGTTCAGCTTTCGTGCTGTTGCTTTTCCTGGGACTGATTTTGCGGTTAATATATCTTGCGGAACGACAACGTCATCCTTTCGGACGTATTTACGGCTATTGTGTGTTGAGCGTCTTCCTCTTCCATGTGTTTATCAATGTGGGTATGGTGCTCGGCCTGACGCCTGTCATCGGAATTCCCCTGCCGTTCTTCAGCTACGGCGGTTCGTCGCTATGGGGATTCACACTACTGCTTTTTATCTTTCTGCGAATCGACGCCGGTCGCAACCTTATTCGCAATTAACACCCCCACATCGATGATACCCGGCATGATCTCACGTTTCATGTTGTGTGCTACGCAAATGTGTAAAGAGTCGCCTTTGTGCAGGTTCAGGTAGCGGACGTGGAACTGGTATTGGAATGCGCTGATGCCGTCGCCCTCAATCACTCCTTCCTTACTGACGAGCCTGCAGTCCAGTACATCGTGCATGATCAGTCCGCTGGGGTATACTTTCTCTGTTACCATCAGTGTGAGTTTTTGGAATGGGTAGTTTTTGTCAGTTCGCAACTCTGCCAATACCTCGTAATTCCCATCCTCCGTCATGGGCTGTACGTCAAAGTGTAGTGTGTCGCTCTTGTCCCATCCGGGGGAGGAGATATGCCTGAAATGATGATATGCTACCTGTGACTGACAGGCTCCGAGTGCGAACAGTAACGCCAGCAGGCAGGCAATAACCAGTCTACAGTTCCTCATACCGACTTCACTCTTTTTCCGATTCTCTCTTTGTTCCTTCTCTTCTTTTATCCTTCTTCTTTTTCTTCTTCTTTGCCTTGTCGAAGCGGCTGATGTCACCGTCAGTCAGGTCGATGCTCTGTCGGGTCGGGGCGGGCTTGTTGCTCTCCATCTGTAGTGTCAGGGGCTTTTCGCCACGACGGTTCATCTCAATTACCTCACGGGCGTGGGCAGCAGTGATGGTCTCCAGGTTGGCGGCAATGTTCTTGTCGGTGCTGTAAGTCACCAGTCCTGCAAGTATATCGGTTTTGAAGAGATAGTAGTCGTTGTCCTGTGTCTGTAGTACCACATCTTTGTTGGGCATCTTCTTGCCTGCCTCGATGTAGTCGTCCACCTCATAGTTCAGGCAGCACTTCAGCTTTGCGCACATACCGGCCAACTTCTGGGGGTTGAGCGAGATGTCCTGGAAGCGTGCGGCACCCGTGCTGACAGAGTTGAAGTTCTTCATCCATGTCGCACAGCAGAGTTCCCTTCCGCAGGGTCCCGTTCCGCCTATGCGTCCTGCCTCCTGGCGTGCACCGATCTGTTTCATCTCAATCCTGACATGGAAGGCAGCAGCTAAGTCCTTGATGAGCTGCCGGAAGTCCACGCGACCATCGGCGATATAGTAGAAAATGGCCTTGTTGCCGTCGCCCTGATACTCCACATCACCGATCTTCATCTCCAGCCCCAATCCCTTTGCAATCTTACGGCTCTCAATCATCGTACTGTGCTCACGGGCCTTTGCCTCACGGAACTTGTCAAAGTCGGTAGTGCGGGCGATACGGTAGATTCGTTTGATGTCGTCGGCAGACTTTAGGTTGGCCTTCTTCAGCTGCAGGTTCACCAATCGCCCGGTAAGTGTCACCACGCCGATGTCATGACCTGGACTGGCTTCCACGGCCACCACGTCACCCTTTTTCAGTTCCAGGTGGTTCACGTTGTGGTAGTACCCTTTCCGGGTATGCTTGAACTGCACCTCTACAAGGTCTGTGGAATCCACATTACCCGGCACGTCGGCCAGCCAGTCATATGTGTTTAGTTGTCGGTCCTGCCTGCCTACGGCCTGATGGCATAGGCCCCTGTCGCAGCCCACTCTCACGGGTATTTCTTTTGTTTTCTCCATAACTATATACTTTTCTTATAAACTACAACTATGACAACTTTTTTCTTTAGGCGACAAGTTGTCGCCTATAATAGTTGTTTTGGTCGTCCTGGTTGTCGTTTTTATCATATTCTTTATTTTTGTAGTAGCAAAACAATCATTTGTAAGGCGAAGTCGAAGAACACGATCTTCGCATTGGCATTCTGTCCGATATCACGGATGGCCAGGTTTGCCAGATCGCTGATGGGCAGTACGTTGGCCTCGTTCACGAAACGGGCGAAGTTCTGCGCAAAATCCTCCTCGCTCTCTGTCATATAGTTCAGCTCCTCCTCATGGAAGTTATACACGAAGTTCTCCCTGGTCATACGGAGGAAATAGTTCAGCCATCGTTTCTGCTTCTCCCGTCCCATAGCAGCCATCTGCTCACTCCACTTGCGCAGGTCCTTCACCTTTCGCTGGTAAGCCAGTCGCATCAGGCTCTTATACATGTCAAGGAACAATCCTCGCTCTGAGTCGGCCTGGAGCTCCTCTATGGCTGTCAGCCAGTTGCCGTTAGCCATTCTGCTAATGCGCTGTGCGCTCTCCTCATCGATACCTCTGCGCTTGATCAGTGCCTGACGGATGTCCTCTGTGTCAGTCTTCTTGATGTCTATGCGCTGCACACGGCTGCGGATGGTCTCCAGCAGTTTTTCCGGCTCCTCACAGACCATGATGAACACCGTCTGCTGTGGTGGTTCCTCAATGAGCTTCAGTAGTTTGTTGGCGCACTCTATATTCATCCGCTCGGGCAGCCAGATGATGCTGACTTTATAACCGCCCTGACTCGACTTCAGCGACAGTTTCTTGATCAGGTTGTCGCTTTCGCCCACGGTGATGACGGCCTGTTGGTTTTCGCCGCCCATAGCTTGCATCCATTCCTCCATGGTGAAGTAGGGCCCCTGCATCAGCAGTTCGTGCCACTCCTGAGCGAAGTCATCGCTTACAGGTTTGTGGTCCGCACTCATCGACGGCAGTTTGATGGTTGGATAGGTGAAGTGCAGGTCGGGGTGCTCCAGCTTTTCGAGCATGGCAATCGATGACGGTCTGCCATCGTCAAGCAGTTGACAGCCGAAGGCTATCGCCAGCGCCAACTTGCCGCTGCCCACAGGCCCACAGAGCATCAGTGCGTGTGGCAGACGGTCTTCCCTAACCATCTGTATCAGCCGCTCCTGCGCCTCTTTCTGTCCTATCACCTCATTGAACGTCATAGTAATTTCTTTGCAACGGCAACAACGGAATCGACTGCTGAGACTGTGTAAAAATGAATATTCTGCACCCCGTGGTCGTAGAGTTCGCGGCACTGCTGTGTTGTCCACTCAATGCCTAATGCCTTGGCATCCTCATCGGTCTTACATTTCACGATTTCCTTGGCCAGCGGTTCGGGTATGTCACAGTGGAATGTTTTCGGAACCACAGTCAACTGGCTCAGCTTCGCCAGCGGTTTGATACCTGGGATGATGGGGATGGTGATACCCATCTGTCGGGCCTTCTCCACAAACATGAAATATTTCTCGTTATCGAAGAACAATTGGGTGACGGCATATTGCGCCCCAAGTTCCTGCTTCTCCTTCAGATATTCCATGTCTCGCTCCAGATTCGGTGCCTCCTCATGCTTCTCGGGATAGCAGGCCACACCGTAGTCAAACGCCCTACCGGGATTTTTGATGGGTGTTCCGTCAGCGAAGAAACCTTCGTTGAAGCGTTTTACCTGACGAATCAGGTCTGTGGTGTGGGCATGCCCTCCGGGTGTTGGCACGAAATGGCTGTCCTCCTTAGCCTTGTCACCCCTCAACAGTAGTAGGTCGTGGATGCCGAGGAACTGCAGGTCGAGCAGCTCGTATTCAATGTCCTCCACCGTTGCTCCACTGCAAATCACATGGGGCTGCACGGGGATATTGTATCGCTGCTGTATGGCTGCGGCAATTGCTACGGTGCCCGGCCGACGGCGTATGCGCTGACGCTCAAATTGTCCGCTGGGCAGTTCCTTGTAAACGAACTCTGAGTGGTGAGTGGTGATATTGATGTATGCCGGGTCGAACTCCCGCAGTTTGTCTATGTCGGCAAAAAGCCTGTCCGTACCCGTCCCTTTCAGCGGTGGCAGCACCTCAAACGAGAACCGTCTCTCCGCCGTATTATTGTGAATCAATTCTGTTACGCTCATATTTTGGCGACAAAGGTACGAAAAAGTGAGCGAAAAACCAAATATATTTGGATTTTTACATATTTAATTGTACTTTTGCATCCGAAATGATAAATGTCAAGCAATTTCTGAAGGATTGGACGTTGCCGGTAGCAATCGCCACCGGTACGGTAGTGTACCTCATCTTTTATTGGGTGCCGCAACTCGATGCTGCCGGCGACGCGCTGGGGGAGGTGGTAGATACGGTGTTCCCGATGATGGTGTTCTGTACGTTGTTCTCGACGTTCTGCCGTATCGACTTTCACCAGATGCGACCCCATCGCTGGCATGTGGGAGTACTCTTGGTGCAACTGTTGCTTGTGGCACTGAATGTGTGGATCATCTTCTGTGTGGAGGCCAGCGTGTGGCAGAAGATCCTGTGGGAAAGCGTGCTTACCTGTATCATCGGTCCTACGGCCACGGCTGCTCCCGTGGTAACGGCGAAGATCGGCGGCAACATCAACACGGTGACGGCTTTCGTGGTAATCTCGTCCTTCGCTTCGGCATTGATGATCCCGGCGGTGTTCCCGTTGTTAGAGCGCGGCTCCCAGCTCGACTTCTGGAGCGCCTTCCTGATCATCCTCGAGAAACTGGCCTATGTGCTCATACTGCCGTTGCTGCTGGGGTGGTATATGCAGCATTTTGCCAAGCGCGTGTGTCGGTGGATTGTGTCGATACCCGACCTGTCGTTCTATCTCTGGGCCGTGCAACTGAGCGTTACCTCGGGTGTGACCGTAAGGAATATAGTACACAGCGATGCCGGTCTCGGACTGCTGCTGATGATTGCCGTGCTGAGCCTGATCCTGTGCTTTGCACTCTTTCTCGTCGGACGGTTCATCGGTCGACATCTGGGCGATGAGATCGACGGCGGCCAGGCACTTTTCCAGAAGAACACGGCTCTCTCGATCTGGGTGGCGTATACGTATCTTAACCCCGTGGCCTCGGTGGGTGCAGGTTGCTACGTGCTATGGCAGAATATCGTGAATTCTGTGGAACTTTGGGAATTTAGAAGGAATCACAAAAGACAATGATAATGTTATTAACGACAACTATGACAACATCAACAACTATTAATGGCGACAACTTGTCGCCTAAAGGGAAAAAAGTTGTCAAAGTTGTTTAAGTTGTCGTCAAAAATAAATTGTAATATAAAAAAATTATATCCTAAATTAAACCTTTTGCGCAATGTTGCGTCTAAGGGTCAGTTATCTAACTTAATTAATCACTTTTAAAATTACAAAAGACAATGAAAAAATTAATGATGATGGTTGCCATGCTGGCAGTTTCGTTCGCTATGCAGGCACAGACAAAGTTCCACGACGTTGAGCTCAATGAGGCCAAGGGTGCCGTGAAGTGTATCAGGAGCAACAGGATGGGTCAGGACATTGTAATCAACTTCACTCAGGACGGCAAGATGTCGCAGCAAGGAATGAAGGATGCCAAGTATGATGCTGATGGCTATCTGCAATCAGCCAAGATGGAGATGATGGGTAACGAGATCGAGGTCACCTACAAGTGGGAGAACGGCCGTGTGGTGAGTCAGAAGATGAACGTCATGGGCAACGACATGGAGGTGAAACGTACTTATAACGATGACGGCACGCCGAAGGCTGACATCATGGACATGGGCGGCAATCAGATGGAGTCACCGTATACGAACTATAAGTTCGACGACAAAGGCAACTGGATCAGCCGTACTGGTGAGATGATGGGTCAGACAATGGAGCAGACCCGCACCATTGAGTACTACGAGTAATCATATCTGAGAGATAAAAGGAAGGCGGAGCTATGTGGCTCCGCCTTTTTCTTATTTCTTCACCTTATATATTTTGAATGTTTTAGCGGGAAGATCGTCGGTTATCGTGGAGGCCTTCTTGCCAGGGGTGACGTCGATGCTGCCCTGTACAGGGATAATGAGATCGGGACGGTCGAGGGTGTTCTCACCGTCCATATTGTCGCTGTGGAGGGTGATGGTCACGGCTGTAGTGGCACTCTTAACACCCTGAAGGTTCAGCGTGATGGGTTGTGGGGTGTCGGAGGTGTTGACAATCTTGATGATGACTTCCCCTGACTCCTTGTCGAAGACTGAGGAAGCGAAGAGTCCGTCCTGTCCAGGCTGTCCGGCCACGGGCTGCTTCTGCATGGTGAGCGAGAGCACGTTGGTGCCCTTATTCATGGCATAGAGCTGTTGAACGTAGTAACTGACGGAACGGAACGAGCGGAGATTGTCGAACCAGATGGCATCGGGACGCCACTGCCAACCCTCAACGTGTGCAAAGAGTGGGGCGTAGGTGGCCATGTGTACGATGTCGGCATTACGCTCGATGCCCGTCATGTGGGCTGCCTCGTAGAGCGATGTCTCAAAATGGTTCCACTTCTTGCCCTTGCCGTGGCAGGCATATTCGCCAGCAAACACACGAGGTCCCTTGCGGTCGTAAGTGTCGTAGCGCAAGCCGTGGCTGAGGAACCACTCTTCGTTGCGGTAGTAGTGCTCGTCATAGAGGTCTACCTTTAACTCCTTCATGCGAGGCTGCAAGAGGTCGAAATCCCAGCCTTCAGAGTTGGGGCCTGTGGTGCCAATGAGCTTCAGGGCTGGGTACTTGGCACGGATGGCATCGGAGAATTTCTTCAGACGTTCGGTGAACACGGGACCGAAGCCGCCATGGGCCTCGTCGTAGTCCCACTGCTCATTGCCTACGCCGAGATATTTGAGGTTGAAAGGCTCGGGGTGGCCCATCTCGGCACGTACCTTACCCCATTTCGAGTCGACAGGACCATTGGCGAACTCTACGAGGTCGAGGGCATCCTGAATATAGTCTTCTAAGTCATCGACGGCAATATGGACACCGGGTTTCGTGGGGTCGGGGTTCTGGAACTGGCAGGAAAGTCCGCACGAGATGACGGGCAGTGCCTCGCTGCCGAAGTCCTCGCAGAGTTGGAAGAACTCGAAGAAGCCAAGGCCATACGACTGGAAGTAGTCGGGATAGAAACGGTGGCCGAAGGTGTAGTGCCAGCGGTTCTCGTTGAGTGGACGGTTCTCCACAGGGCCAACGCTGTTCTTCCATTGGTAGCGGGTCTCGAGGTCTGTACCTTCCACGATACAACCTCCGGGGAAACGGAACACGCCAGGGTGCATGTCGAAGAGTGCCTGAGCCAGATCCTTGCGCATGCCGTTCTCACGTCCCTTCCACGTGTCGGTGGGGAAGAGGGAGATGTGCTCAACGTCGGTCGTGGCCTTGTCGCCAGCTAGGAAGATGCGGAGGGCACCCTTGGCTTCAGTGCGGGGTGACTTCAACGTAGCGGTGTACTTCTTCCAATCCTTGCCGCTGATGTCGATCTTGACGGTGGCGAAGCGTTGGTCTTCACCCATCGAGTCGTTGTCGACGAAGCTCACCTCAAGCGTAGACTTACCCCCTTCAGGACAGCGTGCCCAGAGAGAGAAGCGGTAGGTAGCGTCCTTCTTCACGGCGATGCCGAAGAATCCCTCGTTCTCAAGGCCGGTAAACTTGTCGCTGTGACCTGAGTACTTGAGGCGTACGTAGTGGGGGTTACGCTCGAAAGGTCCGTCATCCTCCACGTCGAAATTTCCGTAGGCGCGCCAGCCCATCAGGTGCTGGGGGAACTCAAACGAGCGGTTTTTCACCATCTCTGCATAGAGTCCGCCATCGGCAGCGTAGTTAATGTCTTCAAAGAAGATGCCGTACATCGTAGGCTGTACGGGTGCCCCGAGTTTTTGTGTGTTCACGTCCATGACGTGCGTCTGGGCAGTCGCCATGAGGCTGGCTGCGAACAGCAAGAGGAATGTAAGTCTTTTCATATTTATAATAGTAGTATATAATCAGCTTATTGGGCACAAAATTACACAAAATATGTGACATTAAGCAACATTCTGTATTTTTTTAACGTATTCAGTCGAAAATGTTTGGTTGTTTCATGGAAATTGCCTATTTTTGCAACAATTTCCTAAAAGCCAATTCAAATTAACACATAAACAACAGAAAAATGAATCAACAAACAGAAACAGGTAGCAAAGCCTACCTCATCAGTATCGTGATGGTCGCAGTTTTGGGCGGCCTGCTCTTCGGCTACGACACAGCCGTCATTTCAGGTGCAGAAAAGGGTCTGCAGGCATTTTTCATGGAGTCAAAGGATTTTGCTTACACCGACGGGTGGCATGGCTTCACCTCTGCCTCGGCACTGATCGGATGCATCATCGGATCGGCACTCTCCGGATTCCTTGCCACGAACCTTGGCCGTAAGAAGTCGCTCATCATCGCAGGTCTGCTGTTCTTTATCTCGGCACTCGGATCGATGGAGCCTGAGTTCCTGTTCTTCGAGCATGGCACACCGACCTACTCGCTGCTCATTATGTTCAACATCTACCGTGTGATAGGTGGTATCGGTGTCGGTCTGGCATCAGCCATCTGCCCGATGTACATCGGTGAGGTGGCTCCCTCAAATATCAGAGGTATGCTCGTGTCGTGGAACCAGTTCGCGATCATCTTCGGTCAGCTGGTAGTTTACTTCGTGAACTTTTTCATCCTTGGCGATCACATCCAGCCGCTGGTGGAGGAGATGGGAAAGGGTTTGGCAGCCATCAATCCCGCCGCTCAGTGGACGGTGACTACAGGCTGGCGTTATATGTTCGGTAGTGAAGCCGTACCAGCAGGACTCTTCGCACTGCTCATCTGCTTTGTTCCTGAAACGCCACGTTATCTGGTATCTATTGGACAGGACAAGAAGGCCGAGGGTATTCTGGCTAAGATCAATGGATCGTTGAAAGCCCAGCAGATTCTTCAGGACATCAAAGATACAATGGTAGTAAAGACCGAGAAGCTGATGACCTATGGTGCTCTGTGTATCTTCGTAGGAATCATGCTTAGCGTGTTCCAGCAGGCTGTGGGAATCAACGCCGTTCTCTACTACGCACCACGTATTTTTGGCGACATGGGTATGGACGACCCAATGATGTTGACCGTATTCATGGGTATCATCAATATTTCGTTCACGCTCGTGGCTGTGTTTACCGTTGAGAAGTGGGGGCGCAAGCCTCTGCTCATCTCTGGTTCGCTGGGTATGGCTTTGGGCGCATTCGGAGTGGCAGTTACCTTTGGTAATGACAGCCTTGCACTGGTCACCGCAGCCTCACTGCTCATCTATTCGGCTTCATTCATGTTCTCGTGGGGACCCATCACCTGGGTGCTTATCGCAGAAATCTTCCCCAACACCATCCGTGGTGGTGCTGTTGCCATAGCTGTGGCTTTCCAGTGGATTTTCAACTTCATCGTCAGTTCAACCTTTGTCCCGATGTTCAATATGCACCTGACTGAGGGTGATGACTTCGGCCACTGGTTCACATACGGCCTCTATGGCATCATTTGTGTCGTGGCCGCACTATTCGTATGGCGTCTTGTGCCTGAGACGAAGGGTAAGACTTTGGAGGATATGAGCAAGATGTGGAAAGACAGACTGGCTAAGTAATAAATGTAAGAAAGTAAAAGAAGTAAATATGAAAAAGATTCTAGTTGCAGAAGACAATGACAGCAACTTCATCCTGATGACGTACATTCTGAAAAAGTACTATCAGTATGAACGTGCCAAGAATGGCAAGGAGGCTGTCGAAATGGTAGAGAAGAATGACTTTGACATCGTGCTGATGGACATCAAGATGCCTGTTATGGACGGTCTTGAGGCCACCAAGGCCATCAAGGAAATTCGTCCTGACCTACCAGTGATTGCTTTGACGGCAAATGCCTTTGATAGTGATCGTCAGCTGGCGCTGGAGGCAGGCTGCAACGACTTCCTGGCTAAGCCTGTAAGCAGTGAACTCTGTCTGACGACAATCAGAAAGTTCATAGGAGAGTAGTCGGCATTAAGCCAACTCAAGATCGAATTCCTGCCGCAGTTTTTCTACGGCGGGATTTTCTTTGCTCAATGCCTCGAACTGTTCGCGGCGGGTGAGGAGTCGTACGCGGTTCTTCTGCTCAGCCACCCGAATCTCAAGGGTTAGGCTCTCATTGTGAAGGCTGTTGATGAGGGTTTTGATGATGCGTCCCTTGAAGTTCTCCATCTCTTGTTGGATGAGGGTATTGTCGACAACCACCTCAACCTGAGGGAACTCAGTGATAGTAGGGTTCATGTTTTTCATACGCGTGGCTATGCCGCTATACTCCTGTGGCATGCGGTTGCACATTGACATCCACTGTAGTTCCAGGTCTTCCTGGGTAAAGACGGCATCGGTCTGCTGTTCTAATGGGGTGCTGACCGTGCCGGGGATGAGATTTATTTTGGAGGGCTTCTTGCGCAGACTGCCCCATGAGAAACCGATATTGGCAGCCTTTATGGATGGGCTGGTAGTTGCGCTGCTATTATTACTAGTTTGGCTAGTCTGACTAGTTGTACTAGTCTGCTTAACCTCTTTGGATACGGCAGTCTTAGCCGCGGCCACCTGCGGAGCCGCTTTCCTGGGCTGAGACTGCTGTATCAGTTGCTTGAACAGGGATTTTAATCTTCTGGGGCGGCGCCCCGCGCTAGCGTCTGTTCCTTCGTCAGGTTGGGTAATCTGAGCGATTTCTATCAGCGTCAGTTCCACCAGGAGACGTTTGTTGGAACTTTGACGGTAGTTAATGTCACACTGGTTCATCTGCTTGAGGGCCTGATAAAGGAATGTTGTGGGACAGTGCTTGGCCTGCTCTTGATAGCGTTGGCGCTGTTGGTCGCTCACCTCGAGAAGGGGCAGTGTCTGCGGATCCTTGGCCATCAGCACGTTTCTCACATGCTTGGCAAGTCCCTGAATAAGCAGTCCGCCGTCGAAACCCTTGTTGATGACTGTATTGAGTAGCACCATCACATCACTCACCTTATTATTAATAGAAAGATCAATGATCTGGAAATAATTCTCCGAGTCGAGCACGTTCAGGTCCTCGATAACTTTCTCATAGGTGATGTTTCCCTGACAGAATGATGCAGCCTGATCAAAAATACTCAGGGCGTCGCGCATACCACCGTCGGCCTTTTCGGCAATCACAGCGAGAGCCTCCTCATCGTAGGTGATGCCTTCCTGCCTGGCCACGTTCTTGAGGTGGTCTACGGTATTGCAGATGGTCATACGCTCGAAGTCGTAAATCTGGCAACGGCTGAGGATAGTTGGCAGAATCTTATGTTTCTCCGTAGTGGCAAGAATGAAGATGACATGTGCGGGCGGTTCCTCAAGCGTCTTAAGGAAAGCGTTGAAGGCTGCCGTAGAAAGCATGTGTACCTCGTCAATGATAAACACTTTGTACTTTCCCAGCTGAGGTGGGATTCGCGTCTGTTCCATCAGAGTCTTGATGTGTTCTACACTGTTGTTGGAAGCTGCGTCTAGTTCGAAGATGTTCAGCGAACGTTGTTCGATGAACGACTGGCACGACTCACACTCATTGCAGGCCTCGCCGTCTGCAGTTGGGTGCTGGCAGTTGATGGCCTTGGCAAAGATGCGGGCACAGGTGGTCTTGCCTACGCCTCTGGGACCGCAGAAGAGGTAGGCATGAGCCAGCTTTCCGCTCTTAACGGCGTTCTTCAGAGTCGTGGTCAGGGCTTCCTGTCCCACGACAGTGTCGAAGGTCATCGGACGGTATTTCCTGGCTGATACGATGTATTCCATATTCGTTATTGATTAATTGTGGTGCAAAGATACAAATATTAATGGAGTTTAAGTAGACAAAGGCGTTAAAGGGAGTTAAAAGGTGTCATATTCTCACCTCTTACCTATTACCTCTCACCTCTTTTTATTATCTTTGCAAACGAAAATGAAAGTAATAGACAGAATAAAAACGAATGTCCTCCGTATCTGGAGGTCTCAGGCTCTGAAATATGCAGTGGTCTTTATTGTTGGTGTGCTCATCGTGGGCTTCCTTGATGAGAACAGCGTTTGGAGTCACATGAAGAACCGTCAGCGCATAGATGAACTGACAGAAGAGAAAGCCCGCTATCATGCAGATTATCAGCGTGACCAGGCTAAGATTAGGGAATTGGACCGTAATCCGAAGGCAATGGAGAAGATTGCTAGGGAGCGATACTTCATGAAAACCGATGATGAGGATATCTTCGTGCTACGGGAAAACGAAGACCTTTCATCGGATCAGACCGATAGCAATGAGAAAGCTGAATAAAGTCCAGACAATAGTCTTTTTGGCTGGTGCTCTGTTGATGGTCATTGGTGCGGGAGCAAGTCTGTTGGCCTGGAAGGGGGCTCCTTATGTTTTTGCTGTCGGAGCTTTGGCTTTTGCATCCATGCAGTTATTGCAGCGCTATGAGGGTAACAATTTTGTCATACGCCGTCTGCGGAGGATGATGATTCTGAGCGATGTGCTGTTTTTGTTGTCAGCCCTGCTGATGTTTGCAAGCATGGGGAATGTCTTCGGACTCAGTCATATCGACTATATTACCTATATATATAATAAGTGGGTGCTGACTCTGCTGGTTGCCGCCATATTGCAACTGTATTCAACCCATCGAATTGACAGTGAGTTGGCCAAAGAGACGGATACTTCTTCAAAAAAACTATAAAAGAGTGCGCATTTGTTTTAAAATGCGCAAATTTTTTTTTCTACTTCAATATATCGTTGTACATTTGCGCCACGAAACGTGTGAATTTATGAATAAGGTACTATATATCTTTGCTGTTTTGGCCATATTGACGTCCTGTGCTGAATCATATTCGATACAGGGTTCTTCGTCAGTATCATCGCTGGATGGCAGCAAACTTTACCTGAAAACGGTGAAGGATCAGGAGTTGAAGAATATGGACTCCTGTGACGTAGTCCATGGCAAATTCCGCTTTGTCGGCCTCCTGGATACCGTCAAACTGGCTACGCTGTATATGGACGACGAGTCGCTGATGATGCCTGTCGTCATAGAAAAAGGCGAGATAGAGATACGCATCGACAATACAGGTCGCAGTGTCAGCGGCTCTCCGCTGAACGATAAGCTTTATCAGTTTATTAAGCGTCACGACCAGATAGGCAATGAACTTAACGAGTTGTCGCACAAGCAGAGTCAGATGTTGCTTGACGGCATCGATGAAGATGTCATTAACCGTCAACTCTCTGTGGAGGCAGCGCGTTTGGCACAGCAGGAAGACTCACTGGTGACGAACTTCATTGTTGAGAACTTCGACAATGTGCTTGGTCCGGGTGTCTTCATGATGCTCACGGGCAGTTATCCTTATCCCGTGCTTACCCCTCAGATTGAGGATATTATGAGCAAGGCCACCAAGAAGTTCAAGGAGGATCCCTACGTGAAGCAGTACTATCAGGCGGCCAACGAGATACAGGCCCGCCAGAATGGTTTGGTTGATGATGTGACTCAGGCACCAGCTGTTCAGCAGCAGCCTGCACCACAGGCAGAGCCCGACTCCATGCAGTTGCCGCCACTCAGCCTTCCGCAGAAGTAATGGCAATACTGATTAAAGGAGGCACGCTTGTCAATGAAGGCAGGACATTCAATGGCTCATTGGTCATTGAGAATGAAGAAATAACTTGGATAATTGAGGGAAACTATATGCCCGAAGCGTCTTATGACGAAGTCATCGACGCTTCGGGTTGTTTTGTGCTACCCGGAATCATCGACGACCATGTGCATTTCCGTGAGCCAGGCCTGACAGAGAAGGCCGATATGGAAAGTGAGAGCCGTGCGGCAGCCGCAGGGGGAGTCACTACATATTTCGACATGCCCAACACCGTGCCACAGACAACGACGCTTGATGCATTGGAGGAAAAGTTCGCCCTGGCTGCAGGGAAGAGTCACGTGAACTATAGTTTTTTCTTCGGAGCCACGAATGACAATACAAGCCTTTTCCCACAGCTTGATATCCATCGCATTCCGGGAATCAAACTTTTTTTGGGGTCTTCAACGGGTAACATGCTCGTTGACCGCAGAGAGGCTCTGGAGCGCATCTTTGCCACTGCACCTATGCCTATCATGGCCCATTGTGAGGACACGGGCATCATCAACCGCAATATGGCAGAGGCGAAGCGTCTCTATGGTGATGATCCGAAGGTCGCTCATCATCCGGATATTCGCAGCGAGGAGGCATGCTATGAGAGTACCCGTCTGGCTGTTGAACTGGCCAAAAAGCATCATGCTCGTCTCCACGTGGCCCACCTCAGTACCGCCAAAGAACTCGAGCTCTTGAACAATGTTCAAGGTGTCACTGCTGAGGCAACAGTGAGCCACCTCTATTTCTCCGATCGTGACTACAACGCCCTTGGCACTCGTATCAAGTGCAATCCCGCCATCAAGAGCCAGCGCGATCGTGATGCGCTGCGTGATGCCCTGAACGACGGACGTATCACCGTCATAGGTACAGACCATGCGCCCCATTTGCTATCTCAAAAAGAGGGCGGTTGTGCCCGTGCTGCCAGCGGTATGCCGATGATACAGTTCTCGCTTGTCACGATGCTTGAACTGGTAGACCAAGGGGTACTTTCTTTAGAGCGCCTCGTCGAGCTGATGTGTCATAATCCAGCCCGGCTCTTTGACGTCAGAGGCCGCGGTTTCCTGCGTGAGGGATATCAGGCGGATATTGTGTTGGTACGTCCCAACACAGGATGGACGGTGACGAAGGACATTATCCAGAGCCGTTGTGGTTGGAGTCCGATGGAGGGACACATGTACCTCTGGCGTGTGGAGCGCACACTCTGCAATGGCCACACTGTCTATGAGCAGGGTAGGGTGGACACTACCTATATCGGCCAACCCGTCATTTTCCGATGAAGATTGTTTACGAGATATCAGAACTCAGACCTTATATCAACTGGGTGTATTTCTTTTTCGCCTGGCAGGTTAAGGAGCAGGCAGAGAAAGATCGTCTGCGTGATGAGGCTGAAGCCCTGTTGACAGAGTTGGAGAGTCGCTATCATGCTTATGGCCTCTTCGAACTCTTTGATGCCTATAGCGATGGGGATGATATTGTAGTTCGTAGAGCAGTCGGTAATCAGGAGCTAGTAGTCGGTAAGATACCTTGTCTGCGTCAGCAACGGGGCAATCCTCCCTACCTCTGTCTCTCCGATTTCATTTCTCCTCAGAACATGTCTGCTGACTTCTCAAGTCCTTCCTCCTCTAAAATAGGCCTTTTCGCAACCTCCGTCGATATCGGCCTTGAGACCGACGATGCCGATCCCTATCAGAAGATGATGGCCCAACTGTTGGCAGACCGTCTGGCTGAGGCTGCCGCAGAACGGATGCACGAACAGGTGAGGAAAGCGTATTGGGGCTATGCTAAGGATGAGCATCTGACCATCCCTGAGGTGCTTGTGGAGAAGTTTCAGGGCATTCGTCCCGCCGTCGGTTATCCCTCATTGCCAGACACCAGTCTGAACTTCTTGATCGACGAACTTATCGATATGCATCAGATTGGTATCCACTTCACAGAGAGTGGTGCCATGAAGCCGCACGCCAGTGTCTCTGGCCTGATGCTCGCCCATCCAAAGTCCCGTTATTTCTCCATTGGTAAAATCGGTGAAGACCAACTCCTCGACTATGCCCGCCGTCGCGGCCTCCCCCTAGAACTCGTCCGCCGCTTCCTCGCCGCTAATCTCTGATTATTTTTGACCTACAAATATTTTTCTTATAGTTCCATCACTTTCTCTAACTATATTAAGACCTTTTCGAAGACTATTATTACGATTCCCCGATAAGTCATATATTTCTTTGCTGATTGGTAATTTGTGGAAATCTATTCCTTTATTGCTAGTGGTAATTATTTGCTCAACTTTTATGTTGTCCAAAGCCAAGACGCTTCCCCCTAGTGCTGTTCCTTCAATAGAGAAGTCTAACATGGTAGAAGGTGGTATTTTCAAAACAAATGGTGTCCAAACATCATTCACGGGAACCTCGTAATCATAAAATTCCCATTCACCGTTCCCAGTTGGACACCAACCTACTCTAAGAAGATTTGACTGCAGTTTATTTAACCCCTTTGAAATGAAGAAACCTGACAGCTGTATAGTTGTTGCATCCAAAGAGGCTGTACTTTGGAAACCTATTTTACTTACGGAACTACCAATACTATTTTTAGCAGACAATTGCAAACTATATTCACCTTCGTATGGAGTAGGACGACCTACAACCATGTCAACCAAATATGAACTCTTTACCCTTTCCCAGGCTGGTTTTGAGGATGATAATAAAGAGTATATACCTTGTTCTTCAAATCCGTCAAAGAATAACTCTTTAGTTGCTGTCGTTTCTTTACTTGATGCGCTATAGTCATTGTACAGGCTTATATAACCTTCCACATCTAACTGAATATCATGTAACATAATTCTACAATCACTTCGATCCCACCAAAAAGCCATAGGAGTAGAATTCTTATTAAATTCCGTGTTTTCAGTATTTCCTGGATATGGACAACTCTCAGAATTGATGTCACCATAGTCATTATTTGAGTTCCCGGGTTTATTCTTTTTGGCTGAAGCACACACTATGTAACACATCTGGGGAGAGGAAACATTAATTTTATTTCCTGCTTCTTCTATTTCAGAATGTACATGGAAAATCAATAAACCTTTCCCTGGTAAACCGTCACTAAAATATTTAGGGTTTCGGTTCTCAAACAGATATAGTTCTTGACCATTTCTTATTGAAAAGTAACTATCTTTATCTTCGTCAGAAGGGTAAATAATTACATTTCCTTCTGGTAACGGATGAGTATCTATCCATCCATAACAATAAGATTTTACATAAGGATTCAAATCTGCCGGTGTGATACCATCGTTATTCCAGCTACCTGAAGCCATTAAATCCCAATCACCAGTGCCAAAATATTGTCCACCATCTTTATAATCTGTATCATAGAAATCCATTGCTCCCAAAGCATGACCTATTTCATGGCAATGGGGACCGATACGAGAAATACCGTTCCCAGAATTCCCTCGCAATTCTGCTGCACAAGAATATCTGTCAATCTTGATCCCCTGTATCTCGTATGGCGTTGAGAACGTTGCTTCGTGTGCCCATATGGCATTAGTTGGGCCTCCTGCCTCTTCGCCATATCCTGCATATATTATATGTACATTGTCTATGAAACCGTCTTTGTCTCCATCATAATCGCGCAAGTTGGCATCTTTTGAAACATTTTCTATTGCTTCTTCAAATAAAATTGTAGGATCCTTGTCTCCTCCACCTAATATTGCGTTCTTCCCGTAGTTACTCATTAACTTAGTTGTCTGGTACGGTCCGTAAACATCACATGACAGTACTAATTGACCATATGAAGAGCGGTAGAAGAAATCCCTGACACTCCCTTGTGCATTATCATCACAATAGCCGGATTGATTAAACAGACTGTCAAAATCTTCTGCGCTTTTTGTGAACTTTCTGTCTGGAAATTCCATCATGATGATGAGCATCCTGCGCTGCCCTATTGCTGGTTGTCTTGGAGCTTTGCGAATATTGTTTACGATAGATTGTTTTTCTCCAGATAAATGAAAAGGATGTGATGACAGGAAATGAGTCAAATCTGATGAAATGGTACCTACCTTATAAATTGATGGTACTAATTGTCCCATTTTATCAAGAGTGGCATAGACCCATTCTTCTTTTTCATTCTGAATAATAGTATATCCTTCCTCGTTTTCCACTCGTTTTGAATGCTCATCACCAAACAAACTCACTTGCGCAATTTTGCCATTTATATTCATTTTTACTTTTCTTGGAAAGGCAGGAATTGCGCTTATGTTGACCAAACATATAGTATTTAGCAAAAATGCTAAAAATAATCTTGTCATTTCAAGTCGCTAAAAAAAGGAGATCATAGATGACCTCCTTATATTGTTTTACAATTTTAATTGACCGTACATCCATTTCGTTTTATAGAAACCACTTTGGATTTTATAGTTGATGTTTTAAGCATTAATTTGATTCTGAATGATAATTCAAAATCGTTGGCACCACTATAAGTAACTCTTATATCTTCAACACTTCTGTCAAATACATAGATTGCTTGATCTTTGGTGTAAGCTTCCATAACAGGCAGCTCCGAATTCAAGGCTCCCATGAACTGACTAGCCTGCGCATCAGAAAAAGTTCCTCTGTCAACAACTTCACACTGGAAATAGTAATCTCCTAAGGCACTACTACTACCACCTGTATCATCACCATCATCGTCACCTCCGCATGATATAAGTCCAACACTCATTACAGCCATCAGCATAATGGGCATAATACTGATTTTTCTCATTAATAAATTTAAACTCTTTTTAATCATAATCTGAAAATTTTAAAGTTAGTAATTATTTTGCTGCAAAGATACTAACATAATTTAAAACATTGAGCAATAATGTGTGGACAATAAGGCGACTATTGTGTAGTAGATTTGTCTAATACAGGTAATAAATTAAACCTTATTAATAAAGTAAATGAAGAAATTGTGTTGAAGGATGTCGCTGATTTTCTCAAGTAATTGCGTATCAATACTCTGCTTTTTGAATATCTTATAGATATTTGTTCTGTCACAGTGCAATTTGTTCGCAAACCAAGTTACGGTTCTTTCTTGCCTGCGAAGTTCCTGTTCTATTAAACTACCAATATGTACCATATCTCATTCCAATTTGGGTGCAAAGATAGTCACTTTTATTCTTTTTCTCTATAACATTGTGTGGAAATATTGGCAACACTTCTTAATATGTAATGGGGTGTAAATATATTGAGATTAACATTTGCTGTTATTCTGCCCATAATATTTGGATTTCTAAATAATTATTCGTATTTTTGCAGTTGATTTTCTAATCCTTTAAATATTCTTGCAGTATGGAAACAACATTAGTATTATTGAAGCCCAGTTGTGTACAGAGGCAACTGATTGGTGAAGTTGTGAACCGTTTTGAGCGTCGTGGACTCCGCATCTCCGGTATGAAAATGATGCAGTTGAGCGACGAGATCCTCCGTGAACATTATGCACATCTTGTTGACCGCCCGTTCTTCCCAGCATTGGCTGCTTCGATGCAGACATCACCAGTCATCGCACTGGCCATCTCTGGTGTAGATGCCGTTCAGGTGGTGCGCACGATGACGGGTGTCACTAATGGTCGTGAGGCTGCCCCTGGCACTATCCGTGGTGACTATTCAGTCAGCAACCAGCAGAACATCGTCCATGCTTCCGACTCTACATCGAATGCTCAGATTGAATTGGCACGCTTCTTCTGTCCAGATGAGATCTTCGACTACCAGAGTGGTGCCTTCCCCTACGTCTACGGCGACGGCGAGTGCAAATAATATATTGTTATCGCGTTCTCAAAGTGAGAACGACAATTTCGCCGGTGGAGCCGAAACGGAAGGGGATGAGACCACCGAGGCCGGCCGTGACGAAAAGTGACTGGTTGCCTTCTTCATACCAGCCATTGACCTCCTTATCGGTGAGTGTCATCGGACACCAACCGAAGATTGAGAATTGCATCTTATGTGTATGCCCGCTGAGAGTCAGTTGGGCACGACCGTCGGGTATAATCTTCCGCCGCCAGGCAGAAGGGTCGTGCTCGAGCATGAGGATAAAGGGAGCCACCTCCGGTTTCCCCTTGTGAGGGATGGTAGTAGAAACATCATGAAGCGTCTTGTTAACATCACCCTTCTGAGGGAATTTGATGCCGTCGCCATCGTTCTCCATACCGGCGATGATGATGTGACTCTTGCCACGTTCGATCTTCCGGTTCTCGTTCAGGAGTAATGTCCATCCCAATTGTTTCTCCCGGCTGATGGTCTCACGGAAGTTGGCCACCTTCTGGGCAGTGTTTCCACAGATATAGTCGCCATAATCGTGGTTGCCGAGTACGGAAAAAATCCCGTCTTTCGCTTTTAGGGTACTCAGCACATCCATGTGGCGGTACAGATCAGGCGGTTGAGTGTTCTGCAGGTCGCCTGTGAACACTATCATGTCTGGGTGCTGGGCATTGATGCTGTTGACGGCCCGTTGCAATACGTATTGATTGCGCTCCGTATAGGAGCCGACATGTGCATCGGAGAAAAGCACGATCTTATATCCATCGAACTCCTTGGGAATATCTGGGGAGGAATACTCTTGGTAGTTCACCTCCAACTTGTTGAAGCCGATGAACGAACCGTAGAACACAATGTACCAGATGACAGGTACGCAGAGCAGACCTACGAGATTTCCATAATTTTTGTGTGTCCGAAACAGCCTACACGTGGCCAGTCCCGTTACGGAACAGAGCATGAACGCTGCCTTTGGCACGGCAATCAGTCCGAGTAGTAGCAGATATATATATAATAAGGTGGGATTGTCGGGTATGAAGTTCTTCACGTTGGTCAGCGCAAGGGTATAGACGACAAGTGCGATAGACGGCAGCCAGTATAAGAACCTTTTCCCTGGTGATAGGCGATGACGCCAATAGTGCCGGTCAAAGTACAGATCGGGTATGAGTATCAGCAGCAGGAAGAGGTAAGGGGCTCGTGCAATCATTGGTCTGGGTTCTCAATATAGCCTTGATATTCTGGGACGAGTGCCGACATGACAGCATCGTAGGCTTGGTTCTTGATGGCTTCTATGTTGTCTGGTCCCTTGCCCGTGGGATAGATGGGTTGATGAATCGTCAGCTGCATCGGATGCCAGTTGATGATGTTGATAAATCCTCTGGTGCGGGGCAGGATGTTGAACGAGCCGTTGATGGTCAGTGGCACTACTGGCAGCTGAAGCTCGTCGGCCAGTGCAAAAGCCCCTTTCCTGAATATTCCCATATGCCCGGTAAACGAACGGGCACCCTCTGGGAATACCGTCACACTGTAACCCTCCTGTAGGATCTCACGAGCCGTGTCGTAAGTCTTCTTGATCTTTTTGGGACCGCTTTTGTCAACGAATATCTGGTGCGACTTCCTGCAGGCATAACCCACAAAGGGAATCTTTCCTAATTGTTGCTTCATCATCCATTTGAAGTTACGGCCCAGATAACCGTAGATAAGGAAAATATCGAAGATGCCCTGATGGTTGGCCACGAACACATAACTGCGGTTTTTCTCCAGTTGTTCACGCCCCTCCACCTTCACAGGTATCAGGAAAGCCCAAAGAATAATCTTGGCCCACCAACGTCCAGGGTAGTAGCCCCAGAAATGACCGTTGCCGATGGTTGTGCCGATACCCACCTCTAAAGCTGTGATAATAGTGATAATGATCAGAACCGGAAACCCGATAACAATCTGATATGTTCTATACAAAAGTGTCATCATCTGTAAATCGAAAACTATGAATTGGGAATCTTCGGATACTTCCTCGTCCATCCGTCCCACTTCAGTTTTATCACGCCGAAGAATGCCTCTCCGAAAATACCGCCAGACATCTTACTGATACCCTCCTTACGGTTCACGAAAACCACCGATACTTCCTTGATCTTGAAACCGATCTTGTGGGCGGTATATTTCATCTCTATTTGGAAGGCATAGCCCTTGAAACGTATCTTGTCGAGCTCGATGGTCTGAAGCACACGGCGCTTGTAGCACACGAATCCGGCCGTAGTATCATGTACCTTGAAGCCTGTGACGATGCGTACGTACTTCGAGGCAAAGTAACTCATCAGTATGCGTCCGATGGGCCAGTCGACAACATTCACACCTGACACATAGCGGCTGCCTATCGACAAGTCGTAGCCCTCATCATGACAGGCAGCATAGAGCCTGGGCAGGTCGTTCGGGTCGTGACTGAAGTCAGCGTCCATCTCAAAGATGTACTCATAGTCGTGCTCCAATGCCCATTTGAATCCTGTGATGTATGCTGTGCCAAGTCCCAGTTTTCCGTTGCGCTCCACTAAGAAGAGACGATCGCCGAATTCTTTTGCTATCAGTCCCTTGACGATGGCTGCTGTCCCGTCGGGGGAGCCGTCGTCAATCACGAGTATGTGGAAACATTTTTCCAGGGAGAATACAACATGGATGATTTTGCTGATATTCTCCATCTCGTTGTAGGTGGGTATTATGACTATACTGTCACTTTTATGCATAATCTCATGAATTACGCTGCAAAGTTAATAAAATTCTGCAATAAGCATACGCTAATCTCAGAATTTTTAGTAATTTTGCACACAATTTCTAATGAATATACAGGAATTAGAGAGGAAATATGCTAAGTTGCCGCAGGTGACGGCACTGGCGAAGGAACTGGAAAAATCCTCGATGACGACGATTTTTCTTGAAGGCTTGTTGGCTTCTTCGGCTCCGATGTTGTTCGGCAGTCTGGCTTCCAAGTGCAGCAAAAGAATGCTCTTCATCATGCAGGATGCCGAGGAGGCGGGCTATTTTTATCACGACCTGACGCAGCTGATGGGTACGACTAACGTGTTGTTCTTTCCCAGCAGTTACCGTCGAGCTATCAAGTATGCCCAGCGTGACCCAGCCAGTGAGATCCTTCGCACGGAGGTTCTTGCAAGACTGAATACTTCTTCCGACCATTCCCAAGGGGTATTCATCGTCACTTACCCTGAGGCTGTTGCCGAACTTGTGGTCTCAAAGAAAACACTCGACACCCGGATGCTGACGCTGGAGAGGAATCAGGCCATTGCTGTTTCTGAGATAGAGAAAACACTCCATGAGTTTGGCTTCCGTGAGGTGGACTATGTCTACGAACCAGGACAGTTTGCCTTGCGTGGTTCAATCCTTGACGTGTATTCATTCAGTTGTGAATACCCCTATCGTATCGACTTCTTTGGTGACGACATCGACTCCATTCGTACGTTTGAGGTGGAGAATCAGCTCTCGCGGGAGAGTCAGCAGCGGGTGGAGATTGTGCCAGAGTTGGCGATGGGCGCAGACGAAATGGTACCGTTCCTGTCGTTCGTACCTGATGACGTGCTGCTAGTGACAAAGAACTTCCTTTATGTCCGCGATGCTATCGACCGGACCTATCAGGAGGGCTTCTCTTCTCAGGCTTTGGTAGAGCAGATGGAAGGGGCCACGGAGATGGAGCGTGCTGAGATGGAGAAGCGGTTGCGCCGTGAGACGATGCTTGTCACTGGTGCGCAGTTTATGAGTGATGCTGTAAGGATCCGCCGTATTGAGATCGGCCATCGACCATCCAGTTTCCAGTCGTCACTCGTTACGTTTCAGTTTAATATCTCTATCCAACCGCAATTCCACAAGAATTTCGACCTGCTTAAGGAGTCGTTTGAGAGTTTCCTGCAGAAAGGATATCAGATTTTTATCTGTGCCGACAGTCAGAAGCAGAACGAACGACTGAAGGAGATTTTATCTGAGACGGTGTTCACGCCTGTGGAAAAGACGCTCCACGAGGGATTTGTCGACGATGACTTGATGATATGCGTCTTTACCGACCATCAGATTTTCGACCGCTTCCATAAGTACAATCTCCGCTCCGACAAGGCCCGCTCTGGTAAGGTGGCCCTGACGCTGAAGGAAATCCAACAGTTTGAACCTGGCGATTACGTGGTGCATATCGACTACGGTATCGGCCGTTTTGCAGGTCTTGTGCGTATGCCGCAGGGTGACAGCTATCAGGAGATGATCAAGATACAGTACGAGGGTGGGGGAGCCATCTACGTCTCCATCCATTCTCTGTACAAGGTCTCCAAGTACAAGGCTCAGGAAAGCGGCGAGGCGCCTCGGCTCTCACATCTCGGTACAGGTCAGTGGGAACGCATGAAGGAGCGCACAAAGACGAAGCTCAAGGATATTGCCCGTGACCTTATCAAACTCTATGCTGCACGTCGCAGGCAGAAGGGCTTTGCCTTCTCGGCCGACTCTTTCATGCAACATGAGCTGGAGGCTTCGTTCCTCTATGAGGACACTCCAGACCAGTTGAAGGCCACCAACGACGTGAAAGCCGACATGGAACAGGCTCGTCCGATGGATCGTCTCGTATGTGGTGACGTGGGCTTCGGCAAAACGGAGGTGGCCGTCCGTGCTGCCTTCAAGGCGGCCTGCGACTCGAAGCAGGTGGCGGTGCTTGTGCCTACTACGGTGTTGGCCTATCAGCACTATCAGACTTTCTCCTCCCGCCTTAAGGATTTGCCTGTACGGGTGGAGTACCTCTCGCGTGCCCGTTCTGCCAAACAGACTACAGCCATACTGAAAGACCTGGCCGACGGCAAGATAGATATAATCATAGGTACGCACAAACTCATCGGCAAGAATGTGTTGTTCAAGGATTTGGGGCTGCTCATCATCGACGAAGAACAGAAGTTCGGCGTCAGCACCAAGGAGAAACTGCGCCAGATGAAAACCAATGTCGATACCTTGACGATGTCGGCAACGCCCATTCCCCGTACGCTTCAGTTCTCTCTCGTCGGAGCCCGGGACCTGAGTATCATACAGACGCCACCGCCTAACCGATATCCCATCCAAACGGAAATCCATACCTTCGGAGCCGAAATCATTGCCGATGCCGTGAATTTCGAGATGTCGCGCAACGGACAGGTGTTCTTTGTCAATCCTCGTATCAACGACCTTCAAGACATCAAGGAAATCATACACAAGTACGTGCCCGATGCCCGTATTGCCGTAGGACACGGACAGATGAAACCAGAGGAACTGGAACAAGTGATCTTCGACTTCATCAATTATGACTACGACGTACTGCTTTCCACTACTATCATCGAGAACGGCATCGACATCCCCAACGCCAACACCATCATCATCAACGGTGCCCATCGTTTCGGACTGTCCGATCTTCACCAGATGCGTGGTCGCGTGGGACGTGGCAATCGTAAGGCGTTCTGTTATCTGCTGGCTCCTCCCTTGGCGGCGCTTCCCGTTGAGAGCCGTCGCCGTCTTGAGGCCCTTGAGAACTTCAGCGACCTTGGCTCCGGCATTCATATCGCCATGCAGGATCTCGACATACGTGGGGCGGGCAATCTGCTTGGTGCCGAGCAGTCTGGCTTCATTGCCGACCTGGGCTATGAAACCTATGTGAAGATTCTGCAGCAGGCCGTGGTGGAGATACGTAATGAGGAGTCTGCCCTTAGGCCTGCCCAAAGACAGTCTGCTCCTGTCTCTCGCAGAGATGGACTGGGTGGAGAGTCTTACGTTTCCGACTGTTCTCTCGAAAGTGATCTTGAGATGTATTTCCCTGACCAGTACGTGCCCTCCGACTCAGAGCGCATGCTCTTGTACCGAGAACTCGACGGTCTGCAGACTGACGATCAGTTGAAAGCCTATCGCACTCGTCTGATAGACCGTTTCGGCCCAGTCCCACATGTAGGCGAGGAACTCATGCAGGTGGTGCCGCTCCGCAGGTTGGGAAAAGGTCTTGGCTGCGAGAAGATGGTCTTGAAGCAGAACCGCCTGGCACTCTTTTTTGTGTCGAATCCAGACAGTCCTTTCTATCGTAGTGAGGCTTTCGACCGTATTCTCGACTTTGTGGGTAGTAATCCTCGTCGCTGCAACTTCCGTGAGGCCAACGGCAAGCGTTCCATTGTCATTGCCGATGTTCCCACCGTGACGCAGGCCGTCAGCATCCTCTCACAGATGAGTTTTGGTAAATAATCCTGTTTCCGACATTTTGTCATATATTTCTGACGATATGACAGACTAAGGTGGTCTGGCATTCTGATTGCATATTGGTAAGTGAAAGCCGCAAGGCAATCGCTAAAAAAGACAACATGTATAACCATTTAAAAATAGAATTAGGAGGTAACGATTATGATGCCAATTATGAGATCAAACAGCTGGATTCCAACAGTGTTCAACGATTTGTTTGACACGGAGTTCTTACCGAAGGTGAATGCAACAGCACCCGCCATCAATGTGAAAGAAAGCGACAAAGCCTACACCGTAGAACTGGCCGCACCGGGCATGAAGAAGGAGGATTTCAATGTTCACATCAACGACGAGGGTAACCTGGTTGTGAAGATGGAGAGCAAGAACGAGAAGAAGGAGGAG
>JAEEGI010004628.1_pt1 | contig 32101 bp, 35 predicted proteins | sample 8958751 | NCBI WGS metagenome assembly JAEEGI01 (sample SAMN16246545, study PRJNA631951) | gut metagenome | biome: gut microbiome; feature: rumen; material: KS-attached | host: Bos | place: Iran: Karaj | collected 2018-10
GATTTGCTTACAGCTTCCTTCAGATTCCACCTCACGATAGACACCCTTGCTGTTTGGCTATACACTTCCCACTATCTGGGCGTGTTCGGGACTTACACCCGTTAGAGCGCGCCCATGGCGCGCAAACTCAAAAAAGGACCTACCCTCTTTCGGATAGATCCTCAGTATAACTTCTTTGCTTCTTCACATGATAAGTACACTACTCACTTCAAAATCTCAAATTATTAAACTCTATCTTACCTCTATCAAAACATTCCATCTTTTTACAGCTATCGGAACCAACAGATCATCAACGCTCACCCCCAAAAGTCCGCTGAGGACATATAGGTTTTCAAGTACAAAAAAAGTGCCTTTATGTCTCCACTTGTTTACTGCCTGTGGCGTTATCCCCAACTTCTCAGCAATAGTTTTGTCCTTTAAGCCCTTTGCTTTTATCAATTCGCATACTCTTTTCTTTGTAGCATCTAAATCCAGCCCCTTTGCCCTGTCCGGTTCTTCCCAGGTAACAATATAATTCAATTGCACAGATGTGTGCCTAGATCTAATTCTTTTAATAATTTCCATTATTTTGCTATATCCATCATTCATCAGAAACTTTTACCTTTATATTCCTTTTGGAATAAACTCTATCCTAAATGTAGTTTCCATATTCTTCAAGCAGATGAAGATTTGCAACCGCCTTATACTTATAGTATATTTTGTATACTATATCACTATTTATCTTCAGTCAATACTGATGGTATATTTATAATACAAACACTATATTTTTGTAAGGATATACTATATGAATGACAATTACGGAAAACAGATAAAAGAATACAGAGTCAGCCTTGGTCTTACTCAGAACCAAGTTGCTACGGAAATGAATGTAACTCCGGGATACATCAGCAACGTAGAAAATGGCAGAACTGCCATGTCACTTAGAATGCTTATTTATTATGCCAAATTAATGGGAATAACATTAGATGCTCTAGTCGGACAGCTGGAACCCGAATACAAGGGTTCCGCTTTAGATAACGCTCTTTCGCGCGAAATATCCAAGCTTGATGACGCATCAAAAGAAAAACTACTTAAGACTATTAAGATATGGAATTCCTAACAAAAGCAAAAGGGCTGTCGCACTAATTATTAATTAGTGCGCAGCTCCATCCTCACATGCGGAATCCCATCTTCCATGAACTCATCGGATACCACCTTGAAACCTTCTTTTGCATAATATCCGATAGCGTAGACCTGAGCTTCGAGGTAGATCTTTTTTGCACAAAAGACATCTTTCGCTACCTCTACGCCCTTTTTAAGCATCGCTCCTCCGACGCCTTTACCGTGTTCAAGAGTGACCACCCTTCCAATCTGAGCCACTCCGTTTTTTTCATCTCTCCAAAAGACGCGAAGACACCCTGCAACTCTTCCCGACTCGTTCAGGCAAAAGACATGCAGCGCATCCTTATCTTTATCATCAAGATCCTGATATATGCATTCCTGCTCTGTTACAAAAATCTCGAATCTCGTCTTCAGTATTTCATAGAGCTCCTCAACGCTGAGCTCACTAAAATGCTTTACAATAAAATCCATCGATAAAACTCCCGGCAATTAATTGAGTTCCAAACTCTTAAGCTCATCTTCCGTGTACTCACCAAGCTTCAGGCAATCCGTATCTATGAAACAGATATCAAAGTACGCACGAAGATCCTCATATTTTTCAACAGAGTTCTCTGCAAAACTCTCAAGCTCCTCGCCTTCGTGCCCGTCCTTATGTAATTCCAAAACAGCATTCTTTACAATGATTCGGTCCGCCTCGGGAAGTCTCTCTATCGTTGTAATCTCTTCGACATCATCTTCATCAATAAGATTATCCTCGATATCATCGTCAAAGTCCTCAAAGCCATCAAACTCCACATCGATACCATCAAACATCCCGCTAAGCATATCGGAATTTATCAGATCAACTTCGCCAACCTCTTTATTAATGATGCCAAAAAAAACAAATTCCATTAGCTTGTTCGGAACATACTCCTCCTCTGACTTCAACAACTTATAAGCACCCAAAAACGCCTCATTTGCCTGCTCTATCGGGTAGTTTTCCGGCAAATAATCCGTAGAAACCATCTCCGCAAAGTCCATATTCGGAATAAGCTTCGATATATCAACAAGCTCATCAAAACTCTTTGACGCCGCCTCAGGATCAAGCTCTCCACGCTCCGCCATCTTCCAGACAACCTCATCGAGGATTATGTCTTCCATTATTCTTATAAGTCTATCGTTGATGAATCTCGACACAATTGCATCTGCCTTCTCATCCCCAATAAGATTCGGTATTTTAATCATTTCTCATTCTCCTTTTCCATTATAAAAGGCCTCCTTATGACACTTTATTTTATCATAGAAGGCCTATATTTTTACCGGATCATTTATTCAACTTTCCATACGCAAACTCTTTAACTCCGTCTTCAGAATCATATTTTATGACTTTCCTGTCTCTGTCTACTTCCAATATCTTCCAGCCTTTGCGAAGTTCAGCGAATCTGTCGTCATTTGCAGAAAAATCTATGCCTGCTTTTTTAAGCGGCACATCATCTAAATAATACATTGGCTCAAGTGCACCTGTGATATTACCTTCTTCCAATCTCTTTTTGCGAACGCTGCTCGGAGTCATGAAGTTTTCCAGTGAAAAGCCCCATGTGGGATCCACGTGATATCCAACACCATCTGCTACAACATAAGACCACGCATGTACCATTCCTGCATCATGGAACTCATATGCGTCCACTCCGCACTGAAGAAGCAGATAATTATACAATCCGCTAAGATTACCACAGATACCCTTACCTGTCATGAATGTTCTATATATGCCATACTCCCAGTTATTTACCGTGCCGGCTGTCATGCCATCAAAATAATCATGATCATATGCATAATTGTCCACTATATATTTATAGAGAGCAGCGCATTTCTCAAAATCCGTGTCGCTCTTTTTGACATTTGCATTTAATACGTCTTCAATCTTCTTCTCAAATTCACGTTCTCTTTTTACAAACTCTTCCTTGGGAATGGAGTAAGAAATCTTTCCAACGCCATTGGAATATCCGTCATAAAGGCCAAGATACTCAGTACAATTTCTTTCGGCAGGGAAAAGATTCGGTAACGCTCCTCCCACCATGCACCACACATACGCATCTCCGCTCGCGCATTTGAACGTATCTTTTCCCTCTCTGAGAGCATCGCACAGATTAAAGAACGATGTCCAATACTCCTCACCGTACGCCTTGTAAAAGCCTTCCGGGCATACATGCGGGTTAAAAGAGAATTTGCTGTCAGTAGTTTTAGTAGTTTCTGTTACTTCTTTAGCCTGTACTGTCTGAACGTTCACGCCCAAGCAGCCTGAAATGCTAAGTGTCAGCGGCAAAAGAATGCTTATAATTTTGTTTCTGAGTTTCATCATTGTTTTTCCTTTCTGCCTGTAATATTTATGTCGATTTACAATGCTTTTATAATTTTACTCAATTAAGCTTCTGATTTCCATACAAATTAACAGTTTCGGAACAAAGAGTCGCCCGTGACTCTTTGCGCGCCGATGCGCGCAAGCTTTAGCTTGCATAATTCATCTGCGCATCGGTCGCATCCATAGCGGAGCGTTTTTTATTTGGAGAGGAATTTCCTCTCCAAATAAAAAAACAGCCTCCTCCTATGTACCGGAAAAGGCTGTCCACCATCATTATATTCTTTATCATTTAAATCTCTTAAGATTTCCAAGAAGCTTTTCAGCAGTTTCTTTATCAGCAGAAAAAGCCGAAACTGTCATAAGACGTCCGTCCTTAATCAGATATGCCTCTGTCATGTAGGCATTACGGCCATTCTCTGTAATAGTAACGCAAACAACGCGGTGTTTTACTCCCATAATTTCCGCATCTTCTGTATGTACCTCTACCTCGCTGTATTCTTTCTCAAATTCAATCTTACGGCGCACAGATACCATTTCTACAAAAGCAGCTTCAGAATATTTCATCTTTTCAGACAAGTCTGCTACAAACGCATCAATAATTTTATGGCTACTGGCAGATTCTGCCTGTGCCACATAAACGCTGTTATAATAGCTAAAAGACTCAAGCATTACATTATCACTGTTTGCACCCAATGAATCTCCGCCTTCGCCAAGTTCATCTTCAGGTCCAAATTTCATATCATCGTCGATAACGATAGCAACACCAAATTCGTCATTCTTATAAACTTTGCTCGGGTCAATATCATCAATGCTCTCGATAACGCCTATTTCCCCGGATACTTCCTCAGACTCTTCCTCATCGGCCTCGTCCTCGTCAGATGCCTCAACACTTGCTTCCACAGGTGCCTCTTCCACACCCACATTGATCGCCAAATCAGCATCTATACTTACTTCCACAACTGCATCTTCCTCTACAGTCTCGCCTGTATCCTTTGCGCATGCTGTTGTACTAAGTGCAAATGCAACTACCATCAGCATAGTTACCATTCTTTTTTTCATAATAATACTCCTCAAATACATTAATATATCGAGAAGATATTATCAAAAAATTAATAAATTTGCAAGATATAAGTAACAAATGCCACTTTTTTACGTAATTCTACTTACTTCCCTTCATGCACTTTCTTATAGTATTCCGACTCGGTAGTGGCATCAAATCCATCAAGCAGATACTCCTTGGAAATGTACTTATTATACTTAAGATCCATAAAATAATTGCAGAATATCTGCTCACCATAAATAATTCTGCCATTTCCATCAGTAAGAGCATATACAAATCCATGATATGAATCCGCATTTACTGCAAGAAGTTCATAAGTTTTTTCCTCTTCAACGCAGTAATATCCTACATATTCAGTAGACTCATACTCTTTTAACCGCTTCATCTCTTCCGCATAGTCATCCGCAGAATAATCCACCACCAAATACCCCAGATACTGCGCATCCCACGGATTATAGTAAACCATTTTATAATCCGCGACATTCATATCGTCCGTGATCTTATCCGGCCATATATGTTCGTCCATATCAAGCTTATTCCATTTGTTTTCTTCATCTTTAAACGGAGCTTCGTTATGGGAAAAAGACATATATTCATTGTAATGTGTCACGTCATCATATACTTCGATTGGCGATAAAAAGACTTCCACAATCAACACCACCAAAACCCCAAACAGTGCAATCAACCGCCAAAACGCAACGATCATTCCGACTACTGTCGATATCTTCATAAAAAGAACCAGCCTTTTATGCTTAACTATCTTTTCAAGTAATCCTGTGACATACAAAGTAATGACGCCCATAATGATGAGTGCGACTGATGTTGTAAACAAAACGCCATAATTGACCTCGTTTTTATCGGCTTTGCCTGCTGTCTGTATCACAATAGACAAGAGTAAAACCAACACCCCGACAAAGCTTATTATCTGTATACTCCTTAAAAGCTTCCCCTTTTCTTCATTGGCATAATCTGCCATCTTGGTCGCCACTTCTCTTACTTCATTATCCATCATCTCGCTTTTTCTCTCTCCTTCAATTATTTCTCTGACATCCACATCATAGAAATCCGCAATCTCAACCAGCAACGAAATATCCGGAAGATTGGTTCCGTTCTCCCATCTAGAAACCGACCTTGAGCTCACATTAAAAACCTGTGCAAGCTGTTCCTGTGTCATTTGCTTTTCATGTCTTAACTCTTTTAATAATCTGCCTGCCTTTTGCTGATCCAATTATTTGCTCTCCTCCTCTCCTTGGATAATTGAAGTATAAAAAAAATGTCCTCAGGCCACCACGACACAAAGCGAGAAATGCCGTGTTTTCGGCACCGGACAAGGTGTGTCCGGTAAGTCCTATTGCCCTAAGGACGGGAGTTGCGAACAGTTAGGCCATTATCAACCTCCAACAGTTCTTTTATTGAATTATGATACTACTTCTCTACAAAATTAAAAAGTCTCCAAGGATCGCTTCCACTTCATGTCTCTTCTCATACAAAACGCATCCGCCGTCATGATCGTCAATAAGCACGCCTTCTTTCTGCAACGCCTTGAACAATCTTGAGTTCATGGCTTCCCTCAGAGACGTGTCTTTTACGTTTATGTCAGAATACGGTGAAAAAGGGCACGGCTCAGCCCCACCATGAGAATTTATGTGAAAAAAGCCTCTTCCGGCCGCAATACATCCGCCTGAGCTTTTCTCATCTCCGGGAAAAGATACAAATACCATCTCCGGATGTTCCTGCCTAAGTCGCATGATCTCTTTTTTCAGATATTCTCTCTCCTCATCTCCCGGCGCCAGATGTGCCGAATCATCCGTCACGGGAACAAACTCAACAAAGATCACTGCTTTGCACCCCTTATCAGACAGCTTGCCAATGAAGTTCTCCGATGAGACGTCCCTAAGATTATCTGTCGTCACAGTCACTGAAGCACCGTAAATAAGCCCGCGCTTGTTCAGCTCATCCATATTTGAAACGAGCTTGTCGTAGACTCCCTCGCCACGTCTTTTGTCCGTAGCTTCCTTTTCGCCCTCAATGCTCATTATCGGGATAAGATTCCTGTTTTTATCAAACATGTCAAAAAACTTATCTGCCATGTATGTTCCGTTTGTAAAAATCGGGAAAAGTATATTCTGTTTCTTACCTGCAGCCTCTATCACTCCTTTGCGAAGAAGCGGCTCTCCGCCTGCAAGAAGAATAAAACTGACTCCAAGATCGTCGGCTTCGTCAAATACCTTAAGCCACTCATCGTCTGTAAGCTGCTGAACAGGCTCAGTATCTTCCGTAGCATTGTTGCATCTGGAATAGCAGCCCGCACAATGAAGGTTACAACTGCTTGTTATACTTGCAATAAGAAACGGCGGAATATGCTCGCCCTCTGTTTCCAGCCTTGCTCTTTTCTTTGACGCAGCTCTTGATGCCATGGCAAATTTCGCCATGTAGGCACTTTCTTTTGGATTCTTAAGCGTAGCTTTTATCGCATCCGAAACCCCCCTTTCGACTCCGCGTGTCATATATTCCTGAATATCAAATTCCTTCATAAATACTACCTCTTGCTACCATTTCCAACTACAATTGTTCACAGATACATTGATTTTATGCAATTACATTTTACAAAATCTTTTTTTATTATCATATCACAATTTTTATTTTCATCAATGATTATTTTTATTATCAAAGTGAAAAAAGATCCGACATAATGTCAGACCTTTCTATCACTCCAAAACCAGCTCTTCCCCGGGCTTAATTATTATCTTTCCCGGCGCATCAAAGCCGCTTTTGTATTACTGTATCTTAATAATTACCCTTTTTGCAGTCTCTCCAATTGGGCTGTATTCCAATTCAATACTCTTTGCATCCTTAGGAATGATATACATTGCTCCTAATATTGCAGCTCTATCCGGATCAATATTTGCGTTATAATCATCATTGTCTCCTGCAACAAGTTCTGCATCCGTTATCACACCATCAACATAACACCTGAAATCACCTACGCTAACATAATTGGACGAATCAGATATATTCGTAAGCTTTATATTTAAATGAATAGCCTTTTGATTCTCTTCAAGTACAGTCCAATACTTATTATATCCTTTAAAGTTTAGATCAACATCAGTTACAACACCTTTGATCGTATTATTTCCAAATTCATCTCCCACTCCAATAACATCTACATCCCCACTTACTGATTCACCTGTAGCTTTTAATGCTTCGTCAGGTACACCTAATACCGTTTCTGTCGTTGTCTCATCTTGTATAACGATAATCTGCCTATCAGCCCATTCTCCCAAAGGCTTATATTCAAGTTCTATAATCTTTTCATCTTCCGGAACAATATATAATGCCCCTAGTAACGCAGATCGACCCGGATCAATATTGGCATTATAATCCTCCTTGCCACCCGAAATAAGTTCTGCATCTGTAACAACGTTATCTACATAGCACTTAAAATCACCTACGCTAACATAATTTGATTCATTGGATATATTTGTCACTTTAATCTTGATATATACAGCCTTACAACCACTCTCAACTTCAGTCCAAACATCATTATAATCCTTGTAATCTAAATCAGCATAAGTCACAACGCCTGTGATGGTCTTATTACCAAACTCATCACCTATGTGCAACTTATCTGGTGTACCTTTCTTTTCTTCTACTACTTCTTCAACTTCTTCTATTATGTCTGTTGCATCTTTTACATTTGCTTCAACTACTTTATTGTCCGTCGTGTCTTCCTTAATATCTTCTACTACAGAATTAGAAGCAATTTTATTATCACTAGATTCCGAACTGTCGCCCATACCATATAATCCTATAAGCATAAGGCAGCCAATGACAAGCGCAGCTATCGAAAAGCCATGCTTATTCACCTTTTGCTTGTCCTTAACCAAATCAGCTATTCCAAGACCTATACCAACTAATGCAATTGGTCCCAAAAACGAAAGAACAAACGCCGCTATTCCCATACCGGAATTTTTCTTCTTGATTGGATTTCCATATATATCACTTACATATGGAGCCCTCCCATTTGTTGGAACTCCATTTACATAGACCGTATTATTTGAATTCATTTGCTGTTGCAAAGGCGGAGTCTGTTGCAAATTAGCTCCACATTTAAAACAAAATTTTGCTTCTCCGGCTTCTGTACCACATCTTGGACATCTCATAATAAGCCTCCTTTGCATTTTCTCAACATTTTTCACTAAAAAAGAAATACATATTCCTCAAATGCACCGAGTAATCGCTCAATTAATTGTATCCAGCGCCAATAAATTACCGCATAATAATATATAAAAAAACGATTAATTTTCTTATATGTATTCTCAGCTAACGCAAAAAAGTGTTCACTCGTTAAATGACTATAAAATCCATATTGCAAAAAAGAACCTCGCAGCTTTCCACCGCAAGGTTCTCAATTCAATCTTATAAATTCTAAGGATTACACCTTTTACAAGGAACATACCCCTTATCAACCAACTCATCCCTCGTCCCGTAATGATACAATTTATTTTTTTCCTTCATATCAGACACGCTCGAACATGAAGGATAATGAAACTTCTTCGTATTCTTATTTGCTATATATGTAACTGCCTGTTCACCATTACTATTTGATGATGGCGCGCTCCTCTCAATATTCTGATCCGCTGAATCTGAAGTAATCTTAAAATCCTGTGTCTTCGGTGAAAAAACATAATTCTCATCGGCGTAGTTGCTTCCATCCGCATAGTTTATAATCACGCCGGGCTGCACATTATAGCAAAAAGCATTAAAGCGTATCCCTTTCCCATTGTCCTCAACGGAAAGCGCCTCCATCTGAACTCCATCGCATAACAAGTTGTTTCCGGAAAAAATCGGCGTAACCCTATACATCACATGATTCCCGGTGCGCTGAATATAAGAAGCAACCATGTTTTCATATGGGAGCATCCCCTCAACATTCATGTACCTGGTGCCGGTTATCAGATTTTTCTCATTGGCATTCTCTCCTGTAAGCTGATAACCTATCATATGACATCTGTTATAAAGATAAGGCGGCTCCGAATCTACAAGTCCCGGATATTTATTCTGTTTCCAACCAGACGGTTTAACAGAGCCAATGGAGCCCCGTGCCTCTGTAGGCATCAGATCTTTTCCAATACATGCTTCTGCCGTAGTACATCTGCCAAGCCGGTCAAGTTTACCGTAACTCTCGTAAGAAACCGTTGTAATCTCATCAGCATCAAACGCCGGACTATTGCCATTAAGTACTACAGATGCCTTATCTGAATATTTAGGAATACCGCCATCCGCACTGACCGTCTTAATTGATATTCCGGGTATATTCATAGTTATGCCGACAAGCACAACCATCGCAAGTACTTTGTTTATCAAGGAATGCACTTTCTTCATCAAAAAACCTTTCACTCTAACAATGAAACCATTTTAATGATATCAGTGAAAACTTAAATCGCTCTTAATTTGGGATAAATTCTAAATTCAAAATGATAATATAAGTATGAAAAACCTCGGCATAAACCGAGGTTGTCACATTGTTAAATACACAAAAGTCTCATAGATTATTATCTTTTCACCCTCTCCATACTCACATCTCCAATATTCCCTCCAACTCCTCCGTCAAATACTTCTTTAATATCTCATCCGCCTCAATATCCCCAAATCCATGATAAAACTCTTCCGCCACTCCGCCTGCGATAGCACCGAAAGTATCACTGTCACAGTTAAGGCTGTAAACATTCCTGATAAACGACTCATAATCCGTGCTCTCGTAAAAGCATCTCAGAGCTGCGGGAACAGAGCCCTGACAGCTTTCATTCCACGTATAGCGCGGCCTAATTTCATCAAGGCTATAGCCAATACTGTACTGATAATCCTTTACCGGATACTGCTCCAGAACATAATCGTAGATTTCCTGCTTAGTCTTGCCATGGCGAGCCATCCAGATGCAGGTCGAAGTAACAACTGCTCCCTTGATGCCTTCAGGATGATCATGAGACACCGCGGCCACCTCTGCAGCCTTTTTCTGCATCTCATCATAATCTTCAAAAGCCTCGCCGATATAAACCGTTCGCATAGCTGAGCCATTCCCCCAGCTGTTATAAGGTGAATGGTCGAAGCCAAAAATCCATCCATAGAATCTTCCGCCAAATCCGCAATCAGGGTATCTCCTTCCAACATCCACCATAGTTGTCACAAGATTTTTCCCCTCTACCAGCGCCTTTTTGATTGCCAAAGTCATAACCGTGTCATCAGTAAAGCCTATCGGACGAAGGCTTGAAATCAATGGAACTGCCTTCCAATCCAAATTCCTTGGTCTATTAAACTCGTACTGTGATCCTAATATATCTCCTAAAACCGCTCCTTTAACTGCCATATCCTTCACTTTCCTCCTCTCATCCTAAAATCGTCCCTAATCGCATGTGCTCCCGCGGCCGAGCTGTTCTTGTTTGTAAGGTAATAATACTTTAGGTCAAAAGAAAAAAGGTCGCACGGAAGGCGACCATAAAAAATCTCATTTTGCTTCCTTCGAAAGCGGATCAAGTCCGTAATCAAAGAGCACCATGTCTATCTTGATAACATTGTAAATCTCATGCTCAATGAAATATCTGACCACAGCGTCAGTCTGCGAAATAGGCGAAAACGCATACCCCGCAAGGCTCAGGAAATCTACCGTTTCATCCATGTTAAGGCGAAGCCCCACTGCCAAGGCCAGCACTTTTTCTTTTGACGGCTTAACCTTGCCCTTAAGGAGCTTGGAAAAATACTGCTTGTTGATATTTGCAGCAGCATAAACCTCAGAATTCTTAAGTCCTTTCCTGTTGATCAACTGCTGAAGATGCTTTTCAAAAGACTCTGTATAAATCCCCTTGAGCACATCATCAAGAGACTCCGATCTGAAATCCTTCAGCTTTTTCGCGTCATAAGTCGCTCCATGAAACAGTCCGTCAGCTGAAAGATTCGGTAACTCTTCTGCCTCGCTTTGATCTAAGTCGTAATTCCATGACGGTCTTTTAAGCATAGACGTTTCAATCCGAGATCTAATGCCGGAATACTCGTGATCAAATGCCCCCGCAACGTACTCATCGTCAATAAAGCTGCGGACTTCTTCCCCAAGTTCCCCCGATACTTTGACAGTTTCGCCATCAAACACAACCAGGTATATCTCCATGTCATGCTCTTCAAGGAAAGCTGTAAAAGCAGCAACTGCAACTTCCATTCCAACTTTCTGAGGAAATCCATAACTCCCGGTAGCCATCACAGGAAACGCAACAGACTTGCATCTCTTCTTAGCAGCAAGCGCAAGCGCCTTGTCATAGCACCTTCGTAAAAGAGCTGCTTCACCCTTATCTCCGCCTTCCCACGGGCAGCCGACAGCATGAATAATATATTTTGCATTCAGGTTAAACGCCGGAGTAATTGCGACATCCCCGCGCGCAATAGGACCAATTTTTTCCCTCGCGGAAAAGAGCTTATCCCTCCCCGCCGCTTCATATATAGCCGTATCCACGCCACTTCCGACAGCAACCTCCGGATTAGCCGTATTCACTATGGCATCTGCTTTAACTTTTGTAATATCATTCCTAATAATCTGAAAAGGCATTGTAAACTCCTTGCAAGTGTGATGTCTTGCTGACTATTGATCAATTGCGAAGTGAAATAATTCATCTAATTGTCAACATGTCAGCACACTACACTCGTCACCTCTTATATCCGCACTCCGCCTTCACAGGTCCGTCAACTCCCGATTCGTAATGCGCCCTAAACTCCATATTTATCTCACGAATTTCCTTAACGCCATCTATGTATGGCTGATACATCTCGATCAGCCCCGCACTGCAGCCGTCACAACTACCGTCGATATTGCCAATCGATTCAGCAACAATGCGCTCTCTTTCTTCTCTTGTAGTGTCTTTGATTAAAATTGAATCCATATTTTCCTTCCTCATATCCCCAGCATCGTAAACATCCCATATGTCTCCAACACCGGCTTAGCCCATTCATCTATCTCATCATAAAAATCATGTGCGTCTTGATTAGCATTTGCTATTAGCACTCCAATTTCTTCCCAGCACTTCTTTGTCATAACCGTCACGCCGTAGCTATCATATGCCGGAACCACCTTCATTATTGCCTTTAACAGTTCCGGATAGTTCAAAAAAGTATCATCATGAATATACAAAGAATCCTCACTCCAGAACTCCAATTTCTCAGAGTCCCACTCCCCTTTATACAACTCATGATAGCATGTCCCATGCCTTTCACTGTTCAATACACAAAATCTCATAAACCATTATCTCGTCTGATACTAACTGCAAAATTTCATTTCCCCACTTATTCTATATCAAACACTGGACTATTGCCATTAAAAGCTGTTGAACCTGTGCGGTACGGCGCATTGTGCAGCGTTTGCCTGTTGATTCTGCAGTGCATATTGTGCAAAGTTCTCCTGTTGATTATTTGAAGAGTATGAATTCCAACAGGCTAAAAAAGTTGCTTTCTCCTATTGCTTTCTTGAAAAACAAGACTTTCAACAGGGTAAAAACGCAACTTTCTCCTGTTGTTTTCTTGAAAAGCAAGACTTCCAACAGGGTAAAAACGCAACTTTCTCCTATTGCTTTCTTGAAAAACAAGAATTCCAACAGGGTAAAAACGCAACTTTCTCCTGTTGTTTTCTTGAAAAGTAAGACTTCCAACAGGGCAAAAACGCAACTTTCTCCTGTTGTTTTCTTGAAAAGCAAGACTTCCAACAGGGTAAAAACGCAACTTTCTCCTGTTATTATCTTAAAAACCAAGAATCATTTGCCTCAGGCGAGTTACTTCTTCCTCCTTAGGAATAATAATCACATCTCCCCTTATCTCCCCCCATGCTCTCGCTTCTCATCATACATCGCCTCATCCGCCCTAACTATCAGCTCCTTCAGCGAATCATCATCTTCAAGGGTGGCAACGCCGATGCTGACTGTCAGATCAAACGGAAGTTTTTCCTCCTTCACAAGTTCAGCGAGCCTTGTATTTATGGCGCTCTTGAGCTCCTCGTTGGAAGAGCCGCCTTCTGAAGACACCAGAATGACAAATTCATCGCCGCCATACCTTGCTATGATAGACCTGCGCTCTGAGAAATTGCAGCCTTCACGCAGCGCCCTGGCGATCAGCTTAAGCGCATTGTCCCCTTGAAGATGTCCATAAGTGTCATTGATATTTTTGAAATGATTCGCGTCCACCAAAAGGAGATAGATCTTTTCATGATCACTCTTTCCCCTCTTAATCTGCTCAAAGGACAGATTAAGCTGCTTCCTGTTGTTAAGCCCCGTAAGCGGATCAAGAGAAATAAGTTCATCCACCCACACAAGATACAGGATAAGCGTCGCCAGAGACATAGCAACGCAGGCCACAGGGAGTCTCGGATATATAAACTGAATTATCCCCGCCACACCGGGCGCAACAGGCAAAAGAGCTAACCTGATCAGCTGCTTCCTATTCTTCTTAGTGTCTTGTTTGATGATATTTATAATGATCCTGATCCACGCCAGTACAACGTATGAATACGAAAATACATAATTAAGAATAAACAACGGACCTCTGTGGTATGTTCCGTCGTCGCCTAAATAAAACAGATATTTGAAAAAAAGATTTCCTATGAGCAAAGCACCCAAAATAACCATGAACGCTGACGATAACCTGATTTTGCGCACATCCTTGATAAAATTCGTCTCACGTACATGTTCAAAATAAAGAAACCAGAAAAAGCACATACTTGATGTGGAGAAAAAATAGACCGTCTTACAGGCAATAAGAATCCATCCATCACCTGGGATGACATTTGTAAACACCACAAAAAACCAAGTGTCGGAAATAAAGAAAATCATCTCTGAAATAATGGACATAACAAAATTTCTCTGCGCCTCCATCTTGGATAACCCCTGGGTTTTGCGAAGGATTATCCATATCAGGATCAGAGAAAAGACATTCAGTTCCAGATATAACATCGCATATTCAATGTTTGCATCCATATAATCATTATACCGTAAATTTATTATCGACACACATCCCAACACAAAATCAAACACACAAATTAAACATTTGGAAATAACACCCACTCTCATTGACACAAACGGTAATTTGTATTATACTTTTGGTAAATAAGATTATTGCTTCGTCAAACAAGGATCCGTCCCCGGATTGCCGCGGCGCAGCAAAATCTAAAATTAGAGAGGATGTAAACTATGAGTAACGAATTAGGAACGCGTATCTCTGATTTATTGAAGCAAAATGGACTCACACAGAAAGAACTTGCCGACAAAGTCGGAATAACCTATGTCTCAATGTCCAGATATATAAGCGGAGACCGTATTCCGAAGGGGCCTGTTATAGCAAGGCTTGCTACCGCCCTCCATGTAGACGCCGGGTACCTCCTTGGCATCAGCAATGAAGACACCGACTCAGAGCTTGAGTTCTATAGGACTCAGCGTGCCATCGCACGAAATGCAAAGAACTGGACACCCAAACAGAAAGCCGACCTGGTAAATGCGCTAATGGGAGTCGAGCTCTAGTGCTAAAAGAACTATCGGCATCTTTATAGCAGCACAATCTTATATAATTGGTAACAAGAATCTATCCGGGAAAAGAGGTGAGACTATAAATGTTGGATGAACGCTTAGACTTCAATGACAGTATAGACAGCAATGATATTATCAACACAACTGTTACCAAAGAAATCCATTATAATATAAAGCAGCATGATCTGTCCCGGGCAATCAGGACCATTCACAAGATTATTAAGCCCGCCATAGACTCTTGCCGGAAATCCATTCGCAAAGTTGCTGCTATCCTGATGGGCGTGATCCGTGGTACCATGCGCTCCTTTAGATCGCATGTCTTTTCCACTATCAAAAGATTCATCAGAAAATGCCTAAACTCAAACAACAGGATTATACTCGCCCAGGCAAGAACAACTGTCCTTAATCTCATCCCGTTTATAAGCTCTCTGCTATCCTTCTACGAGAACAACAGCTCAAGCATCCGGGATGTGTATTTAAAGGGAACTCACAACAAAAGTGCCTCCGAAGACGGATTTAATATATCCTTCCAATACTAACCTATTGAATCGACATATTAAAATACGACAGGAGGATAAAAAATGGATGTTACAGTCACTACTCAGAATATTACCGAATCTTACGACGAAGCTATGGATTCCTACCTATGCTCAGAAAGATACAGACAAAAAGTTTCAGCAGCCAACAGCCTCTTTGCTGCTTTCAGAAGAGAGCTTACCCTGGATCAATGCGACACTCTTGCCTGTCTTCTTAACATGTACGATGCCATTTCCAGAGAAGAAGCCCAGGAAGCGCTGCGCGTAGGAATGCTTATCGGTCAGGACTCGTCAAAAAAATAAATAAAAAAAGTTCCGAGTAGGATTCGCTAAAATGAATCTTACCCGGAACTTTTTTATTTAAAAATCAAGCTCACTCTACAACCGTAAATTCAATCGGTGTTGCAGCCTCATAATTCTTCCAGTATTCGTTAAACTCTTTTTCTCCGCCTTCAAATTCCTTCGTATCAGCGTCATCAAAACTGTTGGTTTCTCTAAGGAATCCCACGTATGAAGTATCATCTGCTTTCGAAATATCATCTTTTACCATAAGACCGTCTCCGTCAGGATTCATGAAAAGAGATTCGTAAGCATCTGTAGAGCATACATAAACAATACCGTCTCCTACTGCAACCGGATATTTATCCTCCATACCGATAGCGCATCCGAAGCACTTAGCCATTCCATCCTTCATACCATAGATTGCTACATCGATTGAATGCTTTGCGTTAACTGTTTCCGTGATTGCAAGAAGATCTCCGTCGTAACCCTTAACCTTGATATATGCATATCCTTCACCCTTCTTAAGATTAGAGATTATATCATCATAGCTCTTAAACTGATCCGTTCCCGCATTAGTCTCAACAAATGAACTTGGGATAAAATCAAGTTCTGCTTCGCCTCCCTGCTCTGCATCAGAAGCCTGTGCATCATCCTCAGAAGCTGTTTCAGCCTCTGAAACGTCTGCATCATCTGCATCTTCTGCCTCTTCTACTTCGGCTGTCTCTGCTGCCTCATCCCCAAGGCCAAGCGCGCTAAGTCCCGAACATCCTGTAAGTGTCAGCATTCCCGCCATAATTAAATAAACAATTCTTTTCTTCATTTCTTTTTACTCCTCTACCCTGTTAAATTAAAAAGCACATGGAAGTCCCAAAACTCCCATGCACTCTATTATAGCACTATTTCTTAATTTATGTTTAACCTATTTTAATAAAATATTGAATAATTTTCTCAGGAAATCCCAAAGCGTAAAATCACAACTCACTCCGCAAAAGGCGTATAATCAATCTTCTGATACTTATACTTGGCAAAATCAAGCGAATCAAAAGAACCTATTTCAACATTCGGATCGGTCACTTCATATTCTTCGGCGCCATCCTTGCGATAAAACATGCAATACCTCATACTATCATCCTCACTACGAAGCGCCGTATATAGTCCTTCTATAAAATCCAATTTTCCTCCATGATACCGGTAAAAGAACCATAAAGAATCAGCTGCGGATGTGGAATTCTCATGTGCTATCGCACCATTTTCGCACAGATAATAGCGATATCTTTCCGAGAATGCTGAAAAAACATGCTTAAATTCGCCGTCTATTACAGTATACATATCATAAATCTCATCATAATCAACCTTATGATCATCCGGCTCCTTAAGATCACAGATTCCGATAAGCAATTCACAGACACCGTCGCCGTCAATATCTTTTTTGCAATATCCTATCGATGAATCTTCCGAATTCATCCCATACCGCAAAGCATCTGAAAGTCCATTGGGAACCACACCTCCATCATAGATACTCTTGTTTTCCCTTGATTTTATCGCTTCACCGATATCCCGTATCAGCTCATCATACACAGAAGGATCCGTCCCCGATATTCGCTTACCTTGCCCATCTTCCACAAATCTGTTGGATTTTATGAGAATATCATCATCCGATTTTTCAAATGTGATAATTCTATCCATAGCATGCAAAGCATTAGGCCAGTCTTCATTATCCGGCCTGTATCTTAGTTCATACAGATTCCCCGTCTTTGTCCCTGATACAAATTCACCACCAAACATAGGCGAATAGTTCTCCCAAAGATTCGAACTTACCAGATAACAATCATATTTCTCGTTATACTTCCAGCATGGTACATCCTCGGGCTCAGGACAATAATCAAGCCCCGTATGCCTTTTGATATATTCTACAAGCTTAGATCTTCGTATTACAGAATCCTCCCAAAACACTTGCTTTTCCGTAGTACCATAGAATTCCATCTTCTCTTCATCGGTCAAATATTCCCCATTTCCCGTGGCTTTGTAAGATATATAATAATTCCATCTGTAAGCCACAACCCGGTCCCACCTGATCTCTTCGGGACTTTCGTACTCGGGCAAAAGAAATCCAAAAAGCTCTCCGTTACTGTCAAACCTATTAGTAAACTCTTTTAATTCGCTGTCAGTCAAATCCTCCGTGGATTCACCGCCGCACCCGGCCATAAAAAAAGCTGCTGCCAATATCACCAATGCTGTCTTTAGCTTTTTCTTCATGCAATTACTCAAAATACTGTATCTTCTCCACAACCTTCACCGGTCCCTTTACCAGCGAAGCAAAAGTCTGTCCGTCACTCTTTTTCCCGACTGAACTGCCGTAATGAACGGGTATAGCATACTCCGGCCTTATCAGATTTGTAAGATCCGCAGCCTTCTTGGCGTCCATCGTATACGTCCCTCCAATAGGCAAAAGAGCTATATCGCACTTAACCTGCCTTGCCTCCTTCGTAGCTCCCGTATCTCCCGCAATATAAATGCGCTTACCGTCAAGCCTAAGGATATAGCCAACCCACTCAGCGCGCTTTGGATGAAACGGCTTAATCGTGTTGTAAGCAGGAACCGTCTCAAGTTCAAGCCCGTTTATCTCCTTGTAAATGCCCGGCTTAACCGTCACAATATCTTTTACATCAGGACGAAGCTCCCCGGCGTCATCCTCCATCTTCTCAGGAACAACAAGCAGCGTCTTTTTCCCTACCACCTTCCTGATATCCTCAATTGAAAAATGATCGTAGTGCGAATGCGTGATCAGCACATAATCCGCATCATGCGGCTCCTCCTTCATGCGAAAAGGATCCACATAAATCGTCCCGCTGTCACTCCTAATTCTTATGCTGTTTTGAGTAAAAACTTCAATGTTGTCTAGCATTTGTGTCTATCTCTCCCTACATATTCTATAATCATATTTACTTAAGCCTTAGCCTGAAATCACACAGCTCGTCTCCATTGCCGATTGTCTTAGTTCTTATAAACTCGAGCCCCGGAATATTACCGTAATTATAGATATCGTTATCACAAAACAGCTTATTTATCTCAGGGCAACCAAGTTCAGTGAGATATGTGTGGTATGGACACTGTGTTATATCCATGCAGAACTCACCTTTCTTCTTTGGATAAAAGACATTTTTAAATCCCGAAGCTTCCCCAAAGCTTTTACGAGCCACAGGTCCCCACATAGCAAGAAAGAATCTTGTAAATCCGGGGAACTTAGCAGCCCTTGCCAAAGCTGCTCCAGATTGCTCACTTTTGTTCTTCATAGCAACTCTAATTACTTCAAATGCTTTATCCGCATCTTTTTCCTTCATGGAAAGATATATCGCTGCCGCGGGAAATATTACTCTGTCGGTGTGCGCTGCCACCCCCTTGGAAAGATTCGAATGCTCTGCCATTATCTTTTCAAGTTTATCTGTAGCTTTTTTCCAGATCTCATCCGCATCGCTTTGCGCAAACTCTTTGTAAACCTCACTTTTTATGAAGTCCATCCCTTTCATAGCCTTCTCTACTGTCATCATACTTTTAGCCAATCTCCTTGATGTAATATTTATTTCAGATCAAAATCCCTTCAAAATGATCTATCTCATGCTGGATAATCTGCGCGATAAAATCCTTGTACTTCCCATGCTGAGGCTTAAAGTCGCGGTTCAGATAATCAACCTCGATCTCCCTATACCGCGTGCACGGCCTGACACCTTCAAGCGACAGGCAGCTTTCCTCCGTCTGGTACTCCCCGCTCTTCTTAGTAATAACAGGATTTATCATAGGGAAAAGAAAAGGTCCCATAGCCACCACTATAATCCTCTTCTTCACCCCGATCATATTCGCCGCCATCCCAACGCATCTCTCCCTGTTGGCATCAAGCGTATCAATAAGATCCTCCACCACCTGCGCATCCGCTTCAGTTGCAGGTTCAGACTTCTGTCTGAGGAAAAAAGGATCTTTAACTATGTTCTTTATCATTGTAAAACCTCTATATTTTCTATGTCTTTTATTCCCCTACATATTCTATAAAAAACAGCTTCTTCCGCAAATACAGAAAAAGCTGTTGTTCAAGCTTTAATATTATATCTTTCGCGTCATAGATATCGACTTTTAAATCTCATCCTCTTCCTCAAGAAGTTTAATGGCTGCATTGTATTCTTCTAAAGTTGCATCACAACCATCGCATGCATCTTCAAGTGAAAAATGGTATTTTTCCATAATTTTCTTGACTGCACGAACAAGTCTTCTAGCATCACCATACCTGTTTCCTTCTTCAATTTTCTCTCTATCTCTCATTAGAAGTGTCATATACTCCACCTCCCATTTCTCATTGCCTTTAACAACATTTACTTCGTTTTGTAGACTATCTGTAAATTCATCCATAGGCTCACCGGTCTTTACAAACTTTAGGAAATTTCCCAGCTCAGTATTCTGAAGCTCTTTACAATCTGCATTAAGAATAACCTTGTATGTTTCGTCATTAAGAGAAATATCATAATCTTTACAGTAATTCTCAAATCTGTATACAGGTTTATCTAATTCGCAGATATCATTTGTGCAGATAAATATTACATAGCTCTTTGCAAGTTGTGAATAGTCCTTGCCTTTCTCTATCAAATTCAGATCTATCATTGCCTGATAGTAACGCGCACGCTTCGGAATATTGCCAGGATTGGTTGTCTGCATCTCAATATTATAAATCGTGCCATTTTCATCATCCACATACACATCAAGTCTTACGCTCTTGCTGTCATATGACGGATCAATAACCTTTTGTTCCTCCGGATAGCTTAACCTCTTGATCTTTACCTCAAGAATAATCTCAAGCAGCTGCTTACACAGCTTTTCATTAAGCATTACCTTCGCAAACATGAAATCATCCGCAAAAGTCAGGTCTTTAAACTTTTTCTGTCTCATGGATCATCTCCCTTTCATAACGTACTTTTTGTTCTCATAAATCCCAGAAGACAACCCATTTAAGAAAATATTCAGCTGTTAAAAAAACAAATTATACTCACTTATATTATAGCAAATCCGCTAAAGTCCGCAACTTTCGATAAAGCTCGTCATAGACAGATGTAAGTTTCACGCCGTCTGCCATAGCTCCCTTAAAGAAATCATCTCTTGAGTGATACCACTTGTCACCAAAGCACACTACGCACTCATCGCCTTCCATCACCGATTCAAGCTGCAGTTCCTGCTCATTGTAAAAAAATCTGATCTTATGCGGAGACTTAAAAAGATAATACATGTCATAGAAATCAAACGTCTCTTCATCAAATTCGATAAGCTCATACAAGTCATCGATCAGCCATTTCATTATGTTGAGATTCCCAAAGAACGCATTATACCTTATCCTCTGAGCCAGCCAATCCTTCGCTCTAAGATAAAGACCTATTGCTTCATCAACGTCGCCTTCTTTAGTCCTTATCTTCGCAAGCCTTGTATATACCTCCGGTATCGGATCAAAAACATTTGTGCACTCCTGCACATCTTCATAAAGCTTTTTTACAATCTCCTCATACTTCTTCTCATCCTTCTCAACGTAATAGCCATTCTTGTACATGTCGGCAACCTTGTACGTTGCAACAGGATTCCCTTTATCCATCAGCTTGGAAAAATACTCAAAAGCCTTCTTGTAATCCCGCTCCCCGGTCCTGCCATAGTACCAGATATATCCCAGACACTCATATGCCGCATCATGATCCATAGCAGCCGCCATCTCATAATACTTAAGCGCCAGATCAAAGTGCTTCTGTTCATAGTAATAACCGCCAAGATACATCATGTCCTGAGGATTCTTTTCCTCCTCAATAAGGAAATTCATGGCTTCTATGAACATAAACTCATCTTCATCAGTAATACCCTGATTCTCATCAAACTATCTTTCTGGCTTCATCTACGGTCATATGGCACCTCCGAAAAAAACATTACAATTATCGCTATATTGCAAAAGGACACCTGTTACAGGCATCCTCCACAACTATTTTCACATCCTCTGAAAAAATTATAATCCGTTTTGTGTCCAATAACTATGACTTAATAAATGCAGTACCTGCCTGCGTTTTCCTCTACTCAGAAGTTCTCTTCAACGTAATCGCTTATCGCATCGCACACTTCCAGATACAACCACTCTGAGTCATATTTCATGCCGATGCCATCCTCCTCACAAGCTTTCGTAAGGCTGTCTATAAGCATACTGCATATTGCCTTTTTGCTTTCATCATCCTCAAGCTTCTTGGCTTGTTCAAAGCACATCTCCGCGCAATCTCTAAGCAGATCAGCCGCATAATTAAAGTCATTATTATCATATTCCCGCGCCTTGTCATAGATATCATTCCAAGAATCTTCCAATTCCTCCGCCGAAAACTGATAATCAGCCTTCAAAAGAAATAAATCTATCGGAAAGTATCCATAATCGCTGTGCTGAATCAGAAGGTCTATCAAATCCTCCTTGTTTAAAGCATCCAGTATTTCTCTTATGTTGCTCATGCTGTATAAATATCTATCCTCTCTGCCTTAATTGCGTAACTATCGTCGCAAAACTAAATAATGCTCATACCCCATCGCATGTCTAAAATGAGCACGAATTCAATGCTTTATCAAATGAAATATTACTTAATACATCATACATCGTCGTTAGCATTTTTTTATAATCACTAATTTCTCCAATCAATGCAAAAATATCCCAAATTAGTAATAAAAATATGAATGCTTCAATTCCCTGATCTATCAAATTATCTGGTTTCAGTATTGCTTTCCAATACTCCTCTTTGGCTATATCAAAAAATTTCTGAGGCACAATACAGATTAATGATATCAACCATCCGCCAATAAGAATTTTTATAAAAAAAGCTCCAAACGCCTTCCAAATACGAACTGTTCCCTCCTTGAGTTCTAAACTGACATTATTAATTTCATCGTCAGAAAAACTGTTATATCTATATTCCTCACAAATCATTTTATATTTTTCATAATCATTATCTGCCTGCTGACATATAGCATAACTCAAAATTTTTAAGATAATAAGCACTACTCCTAAAGAAATTAGTATTAATCTTTTTACTTTCAAGTCCATCTCTCAATTTGCCTCTTCTGTAAACTTTCCCATTGCCGTTTACATATATCTAAAACTGAAACACACCTAATTGATGATTCTTGTCTATTTGGTACAAGCATCTTGTAATACTCGGACGTCAGTTCCGCAATTATCCGGACAAGGTTTCTACTAATATCCGGACAAGATTCCTGTATCAAGTGGACAAGATGACATCTATTTTTTATATTACTCGCTTGCCGTCTTATTGTCATCTCCGGCGTCAGCCGGCATATGTTCTATCGTAGGACGGCGGGAAGGACCTTTTAGGTCGAACCTATACGCATTGCGCACTATGCGGTCCAGGACCGCATCTGCAATCGTTTGATCCTTGAAAATTGAAACCCAATTCTTAACAGGTAACTGTGCTGAGATGGCTACAGACTTATGTTTGTGGTATCTCTCCTCAATGACTTCAAGGAAGTCCTGAGTCATGCCAAGGTCTAACTGTTTCATACCGAAATCATCAAGCAACAAAAGATTAGGTTTTACCAGATTCTGCATCAGTTTGTTGTATGATCCGTCGCCTCTGGCGATATTCAGGTCTGTGAGCAACCTTGGAACTCTGTAGCACCTTACAGTAAGTCCTCTAGTGCAAGCTTCTCTGCCAAAAGCTGAGAGCAGATATGTTTTGCCAACACCAGTCGCTCCTGTGATGATGAGGTTATTACCGCTTGTGACCCACTGGCAGTCAGAGAGTCTTGCTATATCTGCCTTCTTGAGCTTTCGTATAGGCTCATAATCCAGGTTCTCAAGGCATGCTGTAGGCTCCCTTAAATTCGCAAGACGTATAAGCCGGTTTGTCTTGGCTTTGTTTCTTGCATTGAACTGGGCTGTCACTATCATTCCCAGTCTGTCATCGAAGGAAAGAGCTTGCGAAGCAGGAAGTTCATCCTGCCTGGCGTACTCAAGCCTCATGGCATTTAACTTCATTGCTGTTAACTGTTCCGCTGTCTGGTAGTTCATGATGCATCACCTCCTATTCCCATTCTCCGACACGGAGATTTTCGTGGCTTGGGGTTGGAGTGTCCGCATCGGAGTGTTCAGCGTTTACGGGCTTCTTATCCTGATTGTTTTTCAGGATGTTCTTGAGTGTTGTATATGTAACAGAGTTGAGATCAAGTGCCTTCTTACAGGCATTATCAACTCTGGTGTTACCGTACTGCTTGCTGAAGTTCACTACAGCCATACAGGATTTATATGCCTGTTCCTCAAAGTCAGCAGACTTAAGGAGTGTATCTACAAAGCGATAAGCATTCTGACCGATACTTGATGCCCTGTAGCGATAATGAGTTCCATCATACTGATTGAATTCTCTGATAGCACGGTGGTTTGCAGGCATATGGTTTATCTCGGTTGCATAACGCCTTCCAGAGAACTTTCTGATATGCAGCGCAACCCTTTCGCCCATAGTGTTGAAGATTTCAATCTTCTTGGCATAGGCATGTATTGTGACGGAGTCCTTGTAAAGAGTATATGGCACTGAATAATAAAAGCCGTCATAGTAGACGTGATAGTTATTCGGTACTGTCTTAACTGGCAGTGTTTCATAATACTCAAATGGATCCTTGGGCAATGGTCGAAGTGCCGGCTTATCAAGAGCAGTAAAGTTGCTGCTTCTAGAGCCGGAGCGATGCTTGAATGGTCTTTCTGCAAGTTCAAGCACTCGATCCTTTATATCAGCATTAAGGGCTTCAAAACTGTGATATATCTTATCTTTTAGCCACTCAAGGAGCCATGTTTCAAGCCAGCCTACGCCTGATTCAACTGTAGGTTTGTCTCTTGGCTTTTTGACCCTTGCAGGGATTATAGCAACCTGATAATGACGGGCAAGGTCTCTGTAAGCATGGTTGAGCTCCGGATTGTAGAGGTTGGTATGTACAACCGCTGTTTTGCAGTTGTCGGGCACAAGTATCTTGGGAAGCCCTCCATACCACTCAAAAGCATCTATATGAGCCTGATTCCAGTTGATCTGTGTTTCATTAGGAAATGCTTCAACAAAAGGATATGAACTGTCTCCAAGCGTAGCTACAAAGAAATGAGCATCATGAATCACACCGGTCTCATAGTCAACAACGCATGGAAGAGTATCACCAATCCAGTCGACAAACAGTTCCTTGCCAGGCTCGCGCTCCTGAGGCAGTACCACTTCTTTACCGGTATCTTCTTTCCATGTATTGAACTTGGCACAGAAGTAACTGTAGCTGTAGCCATCAGGATTATCTTTGCGGTATTCTTGCTCCCAGATGTAATAAAGGTTGATTCTTCTGCTGGACATAAGTCGCTTGTATATAGCTTCCCAGTCTGGTTCATCCTTGGATTGCTTACGGCCAAAGGAGTCTGGATATATCAGCTCATTGATCCGCTCAGGAGAAAGCTTTGTTGCTTCTTCATAGGTTAGTCCACAGTCCTTGCATCTGTTAAGAATTTCGCCAACGGTAGTTTTGGAGCAATCTACAGCTGATGCTATATCTCGTAGATTGAGCTCCATTTCCCTCAGGCGAAGGATTTCAGTAACTTTCATAGTATCAAGACACCTCATTTCATACCCTCCTTAGAATGTAATTAATTACATTCTAAGAAGATCAATGTGAGATGTCATTTGTCCGGATGATTCAGGAATGGCTGTCCGCATGTTTCAAGAATGCTTGTCCGGATAATAAAAGATTACGTGTCCGGATAATTCAAGAATCCTGTCCGGATGTTACAAGAATCATCAAAAGATATCATCAGCAGAAAATTTGTTAAAAAGAAACCTATATCACGTAGTTAAAAAGAACCTATTTAATTTACTATATCATGTAGATTTTTTTCAATAGGAGGTACGCTATGCCAAAAAGCGACGCAAAGAGACGAGCCGATAACAAATACGATTTAGCTCATTATACAGTGCTTGGTTGTAAAATGAAGATACCGGAAGCAGAAGCGTTTAAAAAGGCTTGTAAAGATGCAGGAACAACCCCTAATGCAGTTTTTAGAGAAGCTGTAGAGAAGTTTATGAAAGATTTAGAGAGGGACATATAAGCCTCTTTCGGCCTCTCAAAAACTGTGATTACACGGAATAAGCGAAAGATCACTTGTGCTCAGTGACCTTTTCGCTTATTTACGGAACTATTCCATACAACAGAATTGTATAATACATTTTTATATATATAATTTGACTTATTCGAGCCGCCTAATACAGATTCGTATACAGTTTGAGCAAAAAGTCTCTTCTATTTTGTCTAGCATGCATATTTTTCTTTCTAGTACATAATATCAGAGGTTTCAAATCAAAATAATAATTTATTTTACTGAAATTTTACCGAAAATATGCTATTCATTCAGTAATGTATCTAAGCCACTTACAAAACTATCAAGCTTATTATTTCTTAAGTACTCAAAGAATACTTCATAATCATCCGGAGAAATAAAATGGAAATAATACTTTTCATCCGATCCAGCATCTTTTAATTTGCTATTCAGCAATTCAAAATGAGCTAGTGCAGCACGATTCTTTCCCTTGTTTTCCAGAGAATCATCTCCATTTTCTTTAATTTCCAAAACAACAAAAATATCTTTTTCATCATTCAGTTTAATAATGAAATCAGGATTAAATGATCCCTGTTTTGTATGAGAACCTATCTTATATGAATATTCAATACTATAAAAACCAACATCTCTTGACTTGATCCACGCTTTTATTTTTTTTGCATTCGCATTCTTTATCAAATATTTTTTTATAAATGTATACTCTGGATTAGCTGTGGCAATAACAAAGTTTAACGGAGTTTTGAAATCAAATATGTTTACTTCTGTATGAGCCTTTATGGGAAAACTCTCATCTTCCAGAAATTCATCTATGATTTGTTTCTGATCATTTTCACTTATCTCCATTTCATAATCACTAGAGTAAAAAAGTGATGCATCTGATCTGAAAGATGAAATACCTCTACTCTCATCTCTCATATCTACCGTCTTGATTGTTTCAAATTCTGTAGATTTAATTTTATTTACAACTGTCTTGCTTCGTGCTCGGAATAAAGTAGAGAAGGCTGCAAAAATCTTGTTTGCATTTTCCTCTATTAGTAAGTTCCCTTTAATTCCGGCTTTATCCATTGACAATCTTATAATCTTCTCCAGTTTATCCCTGGGGGGAAGCTTATCTTTGGAATATACTTCATCATCTCCCAATCCCAAAATACTTGTTTCCCAATCTCGCAATCTAAACTCCCTATAAATCTTATCAATTACATCATCAATACTTCTTGTTCTTAATTTGATATCGTATGAAACTGTTCGTTTTACCCCATTTACAAGATTTTCATACTCTGTGTCATTATGAGATGATAGTATCTGACTTTTCAGCGTAATACCACCATTCCATACTGCACTATAATCTAATGAAGATCTGATAGTATCAATTTCGTTTTCTTCTTCCACTCTCTCATAGGAAAGATTTTTAACTTCAAAATTATACTTATTCCTATCTCCAGTGAATTTGACCGTGCTGACAATTTTCTTTTCTATTTCTAACACTTCATTCACGAGCGAAGTAATATTCTTGCTCCAATTATCATGATTAAACACGGTAACTATTGGTTGTGGATTAGCATATTCCTGAGGTATACGTAAGCCTCTGCCTAAAACCTGAGAAATAAGCAACTTAGAATTAAAAGCCCTGTCTTCCCATGGAACAATTTGAAAAACATTTTTTACATCCCAACCTTCTGTCAGCATTGAAACGGATACTATCCACTCAACTACATTATTCTTATCATCTACATAATCCAACATTGCCACATTGGCCTTATGTGCAGAATCTGATGTTACAATCAAAACTTTCTTTTTTGCTGTCTCCAGATCGCATCCTTCGTGTAAGCACAAAAAATCAACAACATCTTCATATAAGTTTTCAGCACTCTTAATATTCCTTGTAACAAGTATGGTTAAAGGTTTTATTAAAGTGTATTTATGCTTGTTGTCTACATGATTCTTTAATATTTTCTGAAATTTATAATCTCTATTAGCTCCTCCATCGTCTTTTTGAACATAATCTATACTCTTAACCACCCTATCATCTATTGCTTGGCGAAGAGAGTATCTATAAATAACATCATTAAAATACTCGTTTTCGATATATGCTGTTCCTGTGAATCCCAAAATATACTTAAAATTGTACTCCGGATTCAAAAGAAAACTCTTCCATTTTTTTATATTGGATCCATTATTTCCTTTTTCAACTGTCTTATTAAAAATATGATGTGATTCATCATTCAAGACTAAAGTATCCTCGCCTCCATTTTTAAAGCTATCTTTTATTGACGAACCAGTTGCTTCATACACTGCATGAATATTTTCAACACATATATCAAGATTCTTAATGGTTGAATTCGCATTGATAATTCGAGGAATATATAAGTCTGCCCCCTCCGGAAGAACATCTCTCAGATCTTTTCTTGACGCAAGACTCTGAAATTTTTTTACCAAACCTTTCTCAATCGTAACAGAAGGGCATAAAACAAGAACTCGCTTAACAATACCCTCAGCCAACATAATCTGAGCAATAGCATATATTATATAAGACTTACCTGTACCAGTAGCCAAATCTATATTTCCAAACAGTTTGCCTGTTATCTGAAGCTGTTTAAGGTAGTCATCTACAGTCCCATACTTCCTTTGCAATTCAGTATTTCTACCGTAGTTCTCTTTTACCAAATCCTCAATTGAGTTGTACATGCCCGAGGCCAAGTAAATTATTGCATTTCTAATGGCCTCTTTCTGATATTCTCTTACTCCACAAAGAACATCAAGGTATTCTTCCCATCTGTACATATCAATTATAGATTTGTCATAATGTTGGTTAACCTTTAAAAGTAAATCCTTCTGATTAAATTGAGATTTATACTCCATTATGCTTTCTCCTTAGTTAAAGAAATCGTTGCATCATTCCCATAAACATCTGTAAAAACAAACATAATCTTGCTACCAATTTTTCCCGATGGTAAAGTCCATTCAACCTTTTCAATTTTTCCATTTTTTTTCACTACACGGGTATCTTTATCTGACTTTTTTTCACTTTCAATTTCGTCCCAAAATCTGGCATCATCCATCAAGAATTCCTTACCGTTATAATCATAATTAACAAAAATACATGATAATGTCGAAAAATTATCCGTTAATACACCATTTAGAGGATCACTCACAAATTTAGAAACGATCAATTTGGTAACATTAGAGGAGACTTCTAGCTCACATTCAACATCGGGGGTATATATAAATTGAAAACCTTTCATCTCGTCGATTGCATTTATGCTTTCCTTACTTCTAGGCTGTCTAGACTTAGTAAAAGGCGTTTTATGAAGCTCCTCTATCATCTCATATGGCACTTTCAAAAAGTAATATCTAGTATCATCGATTTCCTCATAATCAGCTATGAAATCTATCCTAGTTGCCGGAGCTACAATATAAACTCGGTTTAATCTTTTAGCCCCAAGTGCCTTGTGCAAATTCAAAATATACTGCTCATCAACCCCAGATTCTTTATGCTTGAAATAATCAAAAATCTTTACAGGAAATCCTCTTTTTAAACCATCAAATTCAATCCCTGCGTATTTCTGTGCACTTATCTCAAATTCGAATAACTGCGAAACAAAATCACTGTAATTATTCCATTCAAGATTCAGTGTCTGCTTTAAATCATACATTCCTAATTTACATGTAATAAAAGCCTTTGCTTTTTTTCCATATTTAGAAGGTTTGTCTTTTTTTTCTATAAGTTTTTTCCCCTCTTGAATAAGCAGTATTCGCTTTTGCATGGTTAAATACGACAGTTTTCCTAAATCGCATGTAATCCATCGTCTTCCAAGCTTTTCAGCAACTGCAATTGTTGTTCCAGAGCCTCCAAAGAAATCCATTATTATATCTCCTTCTTTGGAAGATGCTTTTATAATACGTGCTAATAGCTCCTCAGGCTTTTGAGTCGGATATTTCCCAGATATAACTTCCGATGTGTTTCCTTTGGAGACATTTGCTGATATTTCCCACCAGTCTCTGGGGATTCCATTATTAATATTAAACCCCTTGGAAGCATCAGAAGTATCAATTATAGTAGATTCACTTCCCGCAAAATTAGCATTGCTAACAAAACCATTTTCATCAGCATAAGCTGCCCATCTTTTTAATGTACTTTCGCTAGCTGGGAAATCTGATCTATCCGGATCAATTTTATGGCTTGGATTAGCATAAAAATATATTATGTCATGGTCTTTTCCAAACTTTTCTGTAGATGAACGCAAGGAAGTCTTGTAACACCATATAATTTCATTTCTTATATTATTTTTTCCGAATACCTCATCAAGTATAACCTTTACATAATGCCCCATCTTTTGGTCCAAATGAACATAGATTGCACCATCAGGAGCTAAAATTTCCTTAGCCAAAATAAGCCTACGCCTTATAAACTCTAAGAACTGCGCTCCCTTTTTCTTATCACTATATGCTTTAGCCCCTTCTTTAGTTTGAAACTCGTCCTGCGTTGCAAACGGAGGATCTATATATATAAGTTTAACCCTCCCCTTTACCTTGTCTTTGATTAAAGGGTCTTTGTTCTCATTGATAGTTTTAAGAAATTGAAGATTGTCTCCAAAAACTATCATGTTTTTCCAATCCTTGTACTTTGAATAGACATTATCTTGATTAAATACTCTGTCAATCTGCAATGGTACTGGAAAAGTACCATCTTCACCCGCCAAAATATCTTCTTTTCGCATTTTCCCTGCGTATGTTAATTCATATTCTTCTTGCATAGAAGGAAAAAGAAGATATTTGTAATCTTCAGGAATCTGTTCATTATTACTTATTAAGTCAATCAAGTATTGCTTATCAGCTTCATTAATATTCATTATAGTAGCTCCTAACAATTATTGTTTTTGAATGAAATTTATCTGAAAGATATAATATCGTCCACTTTACATTTTAGTACTTTACATATTTTTTCTATGCTCTCTAAACTAACATATTCATTTCTGCGAATTCTGGTCATAATGTTTCCGCTAAATCCAGCAGCTCGTTGTAGTTCAATATCCTTCATTCCTTTTTTTTTCAGCATTTTAAATAGTTTGTCGTATTTTACAGCCATCTTTTTCCTCAAAAAAGCATTAAAAACCTCATATATTATATCACGAAAAAGTGATTTTATCCACTAATATATATGACAACCACGCGTTTTTTGCCACAACAGATCAATGATTCTATATCTGGCTTCAATCATCCAAAGACTATCTCTCTACCTAAAACCGGAAAGATGAGAGAACCAAATATCAGGCCAATCATATATATTGTCACACAAAAGTTCCCCATGCCAAAAGCTTCAATACCAATTATGAAAACAAATATAGCGACAGGGTTAAAAAATCTAAAAAAAGACATTTTTTACAAGAAAAATCCCGATCCACTCGACAGCAAACATGACTGCTATTACCTGAACCACTAGAATAAGGAATGGCAACATCATGATAAAATAGACAGCTTTCACATAAATATTTTCTCTACCGTAATTCCTTCTTCATCAACAGTCTTAGTCTTGAAGCTTGGCATCGATACGAAGGTACCACCTTTCTTGCTTTCTACAATTGAGATATTCCTTACTGCGAAGCAATCTCCAAAAGTTACTGTACAAATTCCTCTTACATTGTTTGAACTTGCTTCAAACTTATTTGCTTTAATGCTTACTTTCATTTCTTTAGTCCCCCTGATATTTTTTCTTGTTCTCATCCTGTCGGCGCTGAGTGTCGTTGTGGCTAGCAGTGCGTTTGTCCGACAAACGCGTTATGCAGCTCTTACAACACAGACTCAGTCCGTGAGTTTCGGGTACGTTTATCACGACCCTCTTTTTCATTTTTGCTTTGATCCTGGCGATACAACATTTCCAAATTGCGCTTTGCGATCAGGTACTCATGAATGTTTTTATTGATTACCACATACTCCGAAAAATCTTTTTTCTTCTCTTCAAAGATGCGGCCATATTCATCGCGGAGCTCTTGAAGATTGAGCTTCTGACCTTTTGACACCGACTTATAGACTTCCTCTGCTGCCTTATAGATGATGAGCTCTGCCTCATGCTCACTGTAAAACTTCTTACTG
>JAEEGI010004632.1_pt1 | contig 32083 bp, 31 predicted proteins | sample 8958751 | NCBI WGS metagenome assembly JAEEGI01 (sample SAMN16246545, study PRJNA631951) | gut metagenome | biome: gut microbiome; feature: rumen; material: KS-attached | host: Bos | place: Iran: Karaj | collected 2018-10
TATGTAGGCCACGGCTATCGCGGATACCGCCAGCTTGATGGTGGATCCGCACATGTGCACGGTGGAGCAGAGGGGGATGGTGAAATCCACTATATCATCCTCCAGCCCGTTCTTCTTCGCGCACGAGGCGGTGACCGGGATGGCGGCGGAGGAGGAGCAGATGGAGAATGCGGTCAGGTAGGCCGGAATCATGTTCCAAAGGCACTTGAAGGGGTTCTTCCCGGCTATCGCGCCGGCGATGCAGTACTGGATCACCAGCCAAATCAGCGTCAGCACCACCCCGGTGAGAATAATCTTGGCGCCGGAGCCCAGCACCACGGAAATCACCCCCTTGGCACTCATCTCACACATCATGGTGAAGATGTACCAAGGCAGCAGGGGGATGATGGCCTTTTCGATGGTGAGCTTGATGATCTCCCCGAACTCATCGAAGCCCTTCTTGAGGGCGCCCGAGCCGATGAAAATCATTCCCACGCCCAGCATGAACGAGAGCACGAGGGCGGTCATTATGTCGCAGAGCGGAGGGATCTTGAGGTCGAAATACGGCAGGAATTCCTTCGCGGACATAGTCTCGGCCGAAAGCTCCCCGGCCTGCAGGTAATGCGGCATCAGGTTAGATCCGCACATATGGGCGAAGAAGCCCGAGCAGATGGTGGACAGGTATGCGATGGCCAGCACTGCCAGCAGCATCTTGCCCGCACCGCGTCCAACATTGGCGATGGCTGGAGTCACCAGCCCCAGGACCAGCAGCGGCACTATGAACTTGAGCAGCTGAGCGAACAGGGTGTTGAAGGTCTTGAAAATGCGCACCAGCACCTCCGGCGCCACCATTCCCAGCAGCGCACCGCATGCTATTGCTATGAGGACTTTGACGAAAAGGCCGAGTTTGAGTTTTTTCATATTTCAAAGATAGGTATTTTTAGCGTATGGCAAACTTATACTATTTAAGTTTAGGCGAAACAGAAGATTTATTTTATGGTCAAACAAAAACACACAATCGTCAGCAGAAACATATATTAAGGCGAATGTTTGGCGATATTATTTGGCGGATGTCCCATTCCGGCATATCTTACCGGCATGAATACTCTGATAGAAAACAGTATCTGGCCGGCAGAGCTGGTGCGATACAAAGAAATTATTGACAACGATCCATTTCTCGCGACTCTTCCCGAAGAAGATAAGGTGCGAGTGGCTGACAGGATCATGAATTCAACCTATGCGGACCTCACAAATGACTGGGCGTTCAAATGGGTTTTCCTTAACAATCCCGACCTCCTGATCATGCTTCTTAAGGATATCCTGAACGAAGATATTGTGGAGATTGAATACCTACCGAGCGAAGGACTATCGGCTTCCCTTACCGACAAGAAAGCAACGATGGATGTTACATGCCGGACATCGGATGGACGACAGTTCGTGGTGGAGATGCAGACCAACCGCAAATCCGATTTCCGGAACAGGATGTTTTACTATGGTGCAGCTGCCATACACCGTCAAGTTAAAGCAAGGGACAAGAAATATATTTACGACTCCGTCCGCGTTATCGCAATTCTAGATTTTGTGACCAATCACGGCAAAACGCAAAAAGACAAAGTGCTGTTTCAGTACGAATTCCGGGAAATCGAAACGATGGAGCGCTATGGCACTCAAATGATGCTATATATGCTTGAACTCCCTCGTATGAGAAAAGCAATCAAAGACCAGAACAATTTGGAGGAGTGGTGCTACATGTTCAGGAATTTTCCTAAATTTGTCGGTATGCCAGAAGATATCAACCCTAGATTCCACAAGCTCATGGATGCCTTGCGTTTAAATAATATGACTGAAGAGCAAAAACAAGCTTATTTCAAGTCCAGTATCTACGAAGAACTCGCAGACATTGCCGAGGCCAACTATGAATACTACAAGGAAGAAGCCAGCCGAGAAATTGCGGCAAAATTACTGTCCGAAGGCGTTGCTATGGAGATAATTCTACGTGCCACCGGCTTAAGCGAAGAAGATCTGAAGATTCTTAAGCAATAGAAAGGACTCGTGCAATTCAATACAACACATTCTTTAAAGGGGCCGAATTCGGCTCCCTTTTAGTTTAATTCCTTTTCCATGAGTCCTTCCCGATAGATGGAGGCCCGGAAGAGCAGAATTGTCTGCTGCCGTACTGAAACAGGGGAAAGCCTCCACTTTTTATTCTTTATTTCAAAAACAATCGTATATTTGCACCGTTGCGATGCAGCATTAATTTGTGCTTTTGGAATGGATAAACTGAAATCCTTCGCAATGCCATTTTGAAAGCCCTTTATCAAAGTAGCGAAGGTGGACATATGACTAATTTAAAGGTAAAAGATTCTTTTATCGTTAACGCCCTTCGTAATTGTGGCTACAACAATTATTCAGCGCTCGCTGACATCATCGACAATTCCCTTGAACCTGAAGTGGGAAGTTCTTATGTAAAAGTCGATTTTGAGACGGAAGGGACGGGAGCAGCAAACACAATTATTAAGAGCATTCTCATTATCGATGACGGTAATGGAATGACTGCCGATGTACTTGACGAGGCCATGAGTCTCGGTTCCGAAACAGGGAAAAATGGCACTAGCAACCTTGGAATGTACGGTGCCGGTATGAAAACCGCATCCTTCTCCATCGGACAAAAGATGGAGGTATTCACGAAATCTGCGGATGATTCTCTGAACTATGCCATCATCTCTCTTGAATCCGCTATACAAGAACATGGGTCGATTTTTGTTAGCAGTGCATCCTATCCTGACAATTCTAACGAATGCAAATGGTTTAAGAGCATCGTAGGTAAAGACCATGGTACAATCGTCAAGATTTCCGTATTAGACAGATTATCTAACAAAAATTACCAGAACTTCAGAGGCACCCTTAAAAACAAAATCGGCGAGTACTTCAACAAGTTCATATATGCCGATGTGGTGAAATTTTACGTCCGCAAAGACGATGTCCCCTATACCGACCTCATGGGGAATAGTATTGAAAATGATCTCATGGGTGAAGGCAGCTTTGATGTTGAAGGCCATACCATTTCCTACAAGGCTTGGTATATGCCAAAGATTGGCGGAATGGATAGCAATATGGAGAATAACGAGCACCTTACCGCTAAAGATGGAACCGAGTATACCGCCAGGACCCTTAACAATCAGGGCCTTTATATCTATAGACAGAACCGTCTGGTAGGTAAGGGGTTGGTTCTTGGCCTGTGGTCAAAGGACAACTGGAAGAACGGTTTTAGATGCGAAATCTTTATTGACGGCACCTGTGATTATCTTTTCGGCTCCACTTTCACAAAAATGATTGGAGAAAAGGCTCAGGACACAATGTCTCAATCCCTGTGGGATAAATTAGCCGCAAACATTGGCCCGTATGCAACCGAGGCCAACAAGAGAGACAAAAAGGATTTGCAGGCTAGGAAAGAAAATGACCCCGCCGAAAAGAAGGCTACAGAGGAGTTTTATCGTAGAGTGACTGAGAAGCAAAATAAAAATATGATGCTGAAAGCCAACCGTAAGGGTATCAATAAACCGAAACCGGAGGAAGATGATAAGGAGCATAAAAAACGTGGACCTCAACAGAATCCTAACCCAGTAAAAACACGCACCAATAAGTGGCTCGACGGATTTGAGGAAAGGCCTTTAGGAAGAACGGCTGAAATGTACGGAATGGAAAGGACCAACGGGAAAAGAATTATTGTTATCAATACCGATCATCCCTTTTTCCAAAAGTTTTACTGCAGACTTGATAACGACCTCAAGTTCACCATGGCTCAAATAATCTCATGTGAAGAGATCGCCAAGCAGAATGTGAATTACTACGGAGCGGAAGAAGTGCAGAATATAATTGACAGTTTCAATGCCTTCCAGTCCAGCGAAGTAAGTAAGTCGCTTTGCTTCTAGAATAGTTCTACCTCCCTGTAATAAATACACAAGCCCCCTAGCCAGAGGGCTTGTGCTATATATTAAGTGTCCTTCTGGAGCAAATCCTTGTCAGCCTTTTAAATATATCTCCAGCACGAGTTCGCCGAAGAGGGTGTTGGCCCAGGCGAACCATTTGCGGGTGAAGCGGGAGGGGTCGTCCTTCCAGAAGGCTTCGTGCATAAAGCCGGTGTCTGCATCGGTGGACATCAATGTCTGGAGGCACGCGGCGATTTCAGCATCGTCGGTGGAGGTCAGGGCCTGCATGATTATGCTCATGGGCCATATCCAGCCGAGGCCGACGTGGGGGCCACCCACTCCGGCACCAGCGGACCCCTTAAAGAAGCAGGGATTGTCCTCGCTCAGCACGAAGCGGCGGGTATTCTGCCACACTGGGTCATCAATGGGGACGCAGCCCAGATAGGGCAGCGACAGCAGGTTGGGCACGTTGGCATCATCCATCAGCATGCTGCTGCCGAAGCCATCCACCTCATAGGCATAAATCTTTCCGTATTTAGGATGCTCCACAACCGCGTATTGCTCAAGCGCAGCAGCAACTTCATCGGCCAGCCTGGTGCATTCTTCAGCCAGCTTCCGGCACTCGCGCTTGCTTCCGCAATTTACCGACGAAAGTATCTCCCCAGCCCAACGCAATGCGCTGACAGCAAAGAAGTTGGACGGCACCAGAAACTCCAGCACCGTAGCATCGTCCGAAGGGCGGAAGGCGGATGCTATCAACCCGCAGGGCTTCACCGGGGCGCCGCGGCCATCCCATCCCTTGGTGTCGAAAGCGCGTTCGGTACGGCGCATGAAACGGTAGGGCCCGGGGCCGTCGAAACGCTGCTGCTCGCGGAAGGTGCGGAGCACGGCCTTCACGGCCTCCATCCACTCCTTGCCGAACACGGACGTATCTCCCGTGGCCTTCCAGTAACCGTAGGCGAGACGCAGCACGTAGCAGGGTGAATCCACCTCCCACTTGCGCTCGTGGAGCCAGGGGGTCATGTCGGTGAGGTCCTTCTCCCACTCGCTGCCGGTCGGGCCCTTGTTGAACGCATTCGCATAAGGGTCCAGCGCCAGGCAGCGGAACTGCCGCATCAGCACGCCAGCGATCATCTTCCGCAGGTGCTCATCCTCGCCGGCCAGGCGGAGATAGGGCCAGACCTGCGCGCCCGAATCCCGTAGCCACATGGCGTGGATGTCGCCGGTTATCACGAAGGTGTCGCCGGCGGACTCGTCGTATTCCACGGTGGTGTCGAGGGTGTTTGGGAAGCAGTTGGCGAACATCCAGGCCAGCTTGCCGGAGCCGAGCTTGGCGCAGACTTCGTCGATGGTGCGTTCCACGGCCTCCGAACGGAAGCATCGATTCTCCGGCGCAGGCCGGCAGGACACATATTCCTGGGCCCTTCCGCATTGGCAGAAAAGCAGGCTGGCGGTCAGAATGAGCAGCGTCTTTTTCATTTCTACAAAGTTATGATTATCTTTGTTAATATGAAAGACCGTCAGTCGCAAATCATCGACATAATCCACCGGGAGGTAAAGCCCGCCCTGGGCTGCACCGAACCCATCGCAGTGGCTCTGGCCGTTGCCAAAGCGGTGGAAATAATCAAAGATAACTGCCCCTGTCTCTGCCCGGAGGGCTGGAGGCTGGGTGCGGAGTTCGGCATCGACGTAGCCGTGAGCGGCAACATCCTCAAGAACGGGATGGGCGTCGGGATTCCCGGAACGGGGATGGTGGGTTTGCCGGTTGCGGCGGCCCTGGGGGCCGTCTGCGGGGATTCTGCCCGCGGGCTCGAGGTGCTGGCGGGGCTGGACGGAGCGGCGGTGGCCCGCGCCAAGGAACTCGTAGCCGGCGGGCGGGTGCACATCAGCGTAGCCCCGACGGACCGCTTGCTCTACGTTAAGGCCACGGTGTCGGTGGACGGCAGGGCCGAGGCCAGTGCGGAGGTGGATCCTCATGCCTACGCGGTGATCGAGGACGACCACGACCGCATAGTCGAAACCAGCTTCGCGGACCGCATCCTGATGAGTTCCGAGTCCGGAGCGGCAGCTGTCGAGCGCGCTGCGGATGACGACGGCCTGACCATACGCGAGATCCTGGAATTCGCGGAGAGCGTGCCGTTCGAGAAAATCGCATTCATCCTTGACGACCGCAAGCTCAACCTCGCCCTGGCCCAGGAAGGCCTGAAGGGCGACTACGGACTCAAGGTGGGCAAGGCCATACGCGAGAACCAGGCGGAGGTGTTCGGGGACGACTTCATGTCGTACGCCATGGGCATGACCGCAGCGGCATCGGACGCCCGCATGGCGGGATCCACCCTGCCCGCGATGAGCAACAGCGGCAGCGGCAACCAGGGCATCACCGTCAGCATGCCCGTAATCGCATATGCCATGCGCTACAAGGTGGATGACGAACGCCTGGCGCGGGCGCTGATCCTGAGCAACCTCGTAGCCATCCACATAAAGAGCTACCTCGGCAAGCTTTCCGCCCTTTGCGGCTGCGTGGTGGCTTCGACCGGATCCGCCTGCGGCATAGTCTGGCTGCAGGGAGGTGGATACGACCAGGTCTGCGCGGCCATCAAGAACATGACCGGCAACATCACCGGCATGGTCTGCGACGGGGCCAAGGTCGGCTGCGCGATGAAGGTCGCCTCCGGCGTGTCCTGCGCGGTCCAGTCGGCCGTGCTCGCCATGCGCGGCACATGCATCCCTTCCACGGACGGCATAATCGACGACGATATAGAAAAAACCATCCAGAACCTCGGGGCCATCGGGTCTGCCGGCATGAAGGCCGCCGACCGCATGATCCTCGACATAATGCTTTGCAAATGAAAAAGATAGCTTTTATTCTTTTGATGGCCCTGGCCTTCCTGCCCCTTAGAGCCGGGAAGGTGGTGACCGACAGCCTTTCCAGCCGCGTGCTGGGAACAACCGTAAAGTATAACGTATATCTGCCCGACGGATATGGCAAGACCGAACGCCACTATCCCGTTGTGTATCTGCTCCACGGCCTCAGCGATGATTATACCGCATGGGCGAAGAAAGGGAACATGCAGATAGTAGTGGACGAACTGGTTCGCTCCGGGGAGATCAAGCCGATGGTGATAATCATGCCCAACGCCGGCGGCCCGGACATCCACAATACCTGGAACGGCTATTTCAATATGCCCGGATGGAATTACGAGGACTTCTTCTTCGGCGAATTGATGCCGGCTGCCGAGAAGAAATACGGCTGCGGCGGAAGCAAGGGCCAACGCGCCGTAATGGGGCTTTCCATGGGCGGAGGCGGAAGCGTCGTCTATTCCCAGAAGCATCCGGACATGTTCTCCAGCTGCTATGCGATGAGTGCGTGGCTCGACAATAACAACGAAGAGTTGAAGACCCCGGCCCAAAAAGACAAGCTGTATTACGTTCAGATGGCCGTAAGGGAGAATTCCGCTTTGGATTTCATGGACAAGGCCGATGCGGCGACCCTGGACAAACTCCGCACGGTCGCCTGGTTCATCGACTGCGGCGACGACGACTTCCTACTGCACCTGAATTACGGCCTGCACATGAAGATGAAGGCCGCCAAAGTGCATAGCGAACTGCGCGTTCGCGACGGCGTCCATAATTGGGAATACTGGCATCTGGCCCTGCGGCTGTCCCTTCCGTTTGCATCTAGGAACTTTAAGTAGCTTTTGTTTATGCGACCTTCCAGGTTTTTAGGTATTTTTAAGGAAGGTCCCCTTTTTTTTGGGGGGACCTTCCAGGATTTTGAAGGTTTTCAAGGAAGGTCCAGCCTTTTTCGAGGGGACCTTCCAGGTTTTAGGCCTTTTTCAAGGAAGGTTCTGATAGCAGTGTCTGTATTTCTGGCGGCCTGCTCGCCCCGGTTTGACGGCCCGGTGCCGACCGCGGCGCAGCTGGAATGGCAGAAGATGGAGTACAACATGTTCGTCCACTTCGGGCCGAACACATTCAGCGGCTTGGAATGGGGCAAGGGCACGGAGGCCGAAGACCTCTTCAATCCTACCGACCTGGACTGCAGGCAATGGGCCTCGACCGCCAAGGCCGCAGGCATGAAGGGTATCATCATCACCGCCAAGCATCACGACGGCTTCTGCCTCTGGCCGAATCCGGAAAGCACCCACACGGTGGCACAAAGCAGCTGGCGGGACGGGCAGGGAGACGTGCTCGCAGAGCTTTCCGCGGCCTGCCGGGAATATGGCCTCAAGTTCGGGGTTTACATCTCCCCGTGGGACAGGAACGACCCCACATACGGCACGCCGGAATATAACGAGAAGTTCATCCGCACCCTGCAGGATGTGCACGGAGGCCGCTACGGGCAGATTTTCGAGCAGTGGTTCGACGGCGCATGCGGGGAGGGGCCGACCGGCAAGAAGCAGGTGTACGACTGGCCCGCCTTCAATCAGACTGTGCTGTCCATGAGTCCGAATGCGGTGATTTTCAGCGACGTGGGCCCCGGCTGCCGCTGGATGGGAAACGAGCGCGGCGTTGCCGGTGAGACAAACTGGAGCACGCTGGACGTGGAAGGATTCACTCCCGGTGCGGGCGCGCCTCCAAGGGATACCCTGCAGCAGGGGAATGTATATGGTTCATTCTGGGTGCCGGCGGAAACGGATGTTTCCATCCGCCCGGGCTGGTTCTGGAGGGAATCCGAAAACTCCAAGGTGAAAACCGTAGAGCAACTGGTGGACATCTGGCTTACCAGCGTGGGGCGGAATTCGCTCCTGCTCCTGAACGTCCCTCCGGATACCCGCGGGCGCATCCATGAAATCGATTCCACCCGACTGATGGAATTCCGGACATGGCGGGAGAAGGTGTTCGGTAACGACCTGGCTGCCGGCGCACGCTTACGTCTCCATCCTAGCGGCAACTTGGTGGAAATCGAGCTTCCGGAATACCGCACTTTCGACCTGATTCAGCTTCAGGAAGATATCTCCCTCGGGCAGAGGGTAAGCGGGTTCAAGGTGCAGATCCAGAACTTCGACGTGGCACTGGAGAACAACGGCTGGCTGACGGTTGCGGAAGGCACGACTATTGGATACAAGCGCATCCTGCCTTGCCAGCCGATTCCCACCAAGCGCATCCGCGTGGTAGTCACCGGATACAAGGCCAAGCCTTTTATCTCTGGATTGAGTCTATTTTCCCGCGCAGAGAATCTTTAGCAGCGGATACAGTTGCTCCGCATAGCGGCTCTGGCCAAGGTCGGTGGTGTGAGCATAATCCACCGTGGCCTCGCCGTCGGAACCGTTCAGGTTGGAGCCGGGAACATAGTACAGATTCTTGTCACCGGTAGCCTTGACGCGTTCATATATGGTATGTTGCGCCGCGTTGCGGGCCTCGACCTCGGCATAGGATTCCGAGCTCACGAGGTCGTGGGCGTAGTGCGCCATCTCCACGAAAACGATGGGAACGTTCGGGTGGGCATCGCGCAGAATCTTCACGAAAGCCTCGCCCTTTTTAAGAATAAGCTCCGGGCTGTCGTTGGGCACATTATCCAGCACAAATACCGCCGGGTTCTCCACGCGGGCCATCAGCTCGGCGATTTCCGGGTCGAGCCTGGCGTTGCCGCTGAAACCCAGGTTCACCACCTCGCGGTCCAGCATCCTGCCGAGTATGTTGGTGAAGGCCATGCCGGGGCGCGAGACGCATCCGCCCTGCAGGATGGATGTGCCGTACATGACCACCGGGGCCCTGCGCTTATCTACCGAAACCGGGATGAACTCGCAGCCGGGGTCGATGCCGATCTCCAGCTTGCTGATGCCATCGTAGAGCGACAGGTACATGCGGAACTCCTTGTAGCCCGCATCCATCTTCTTGACTATGCAGCGCGTGGTTTCGTTGTAGTCCAGCGCCGGCAGGGCACTCCCCACGAAACGCCATCCGGCATCCGTCTTCGCATAAAGGTCCACCCCGCGGGAACCCACCGAGGCCATGTGCGACATGGTCAGCTTCTTCACCGAACTCCAGCGCACATGCACCGCCGGAGAATCCGTGCGGAACTGCACATAGAGGCCCGCGGCATCCCCTCCCAGGTACTTAAGGTCCTTCCGGGCCTTCTGGTTGATATCTTCCGGGAAGCGTACGAAGGGGGCGTAGGTATCCTCCACCGCCTTGCCGAAAATGTGCATCTGCGAAGCGTCGTGCCAGACCTGCGCCCTGGCGGAGACGGCTGCAAAAAGAATCAGGATGAGAGTGAGGCGTTTCATATGTACAAATATAATGATTATCTTTGAGGTATGAAGATAGTCTCTCCCGAATCGATGGTCGCGGCCATCCGCGAAGCCGGCATCATCCCCTTCTTCAAGGGGCCGGTGCCAGGGTTTTCGGTGGAGGAGATGACGCCGCCGGAGCATTGGTTCGACTCTTCGGAAGAACTGGGCCCGTGGGACTGGAAGATCGACGCCGTGCAGAGCGGCGATATCGCCTATGGGAAGTTCCTATGCGGTGGGAAGGCCGCTTTCGCGACGGTGGAGTGGTATGCGCATCTGCGGAACTGGAGGCTGTCGCAGGCGCGGTTCAATCCGGACGTGGCGGGCCGCAAGGTGCTGGAACTGATGGAGAAACAAGGGTCCGTGGGCAGCAAGGACATCCGCCAGTTGCTGGGGCTGAAGAAGGCCGCAGCGGACGGGGTGGTGACGAAGCTGGCGAACGGAACGCGGCTGCTCATCGGGGACATCCAGCGGGTGTACCGGGGGCCTACCCTGAAGTATAGCGGCTGGCAGACCTGCACCTTCTGCACGCCTGAGGCGCTGTTCGGAAGCGATGTATTTAGCTCGGGGACACCGGTTTTAGGCGGCCCCGGGGCTTCGAGGACTGCAGCGCCGTTTTTCGGCGGGTTCAGCCCCTTCAGCGCGGAGGATCCCCTTGATACCGGCTGCACGCCGGAAGAATCCTTTGCCGCTTTGCTCTCGCATCTGCGGGAGCTGCTGCCGGAGGCCCGCGAGAAGGATATCTGCAAAATTCTGGAATAAATTATTATCTTGCAGGCATTATGGCTGACACTTATGGAGACCGCATCATCGCCCTGGTCGATGAAATGAAACAGAATTCAGAGGATATGCGCATCTGGGCCAACATCCCCCTGGCCCTGGACGCACTCGTTCTGATTAGGGAGATTCCCGACGAGGAGGAGGAAACCCCTCTCGGGAAAGCCTATGCATGCAATGCCGTGCTGGAGCAGCTTTCGGAGTACGACGTACCCAGGCTGTGCCTGCTGATCCTGCGCATGGAACTGGATTTCATGCGCGCCTCGGACGAGAAGTCGGACTGGCTGAAAGAGGAAGATATTCTGAAGGATATTGAGAAGCTGGAGGCCTACACCGACCCGGACAACATCTCCAACGAGGAGTTCTCGAAGAAGTACGGGCGGATGCTGAAGTTCGACCCGATCGAGCGCACTTCGCTGTGGGAAGATAATATTTATAAGGCGGAGCTGGAAGTGGACAAGATTCTGGAAGGGGTGCCTCACGGGATGGGATACTGCCATGCCCACTGGCCCGCCCTGAAGCGGGTGCTGGCCCAGCGCGGCATCCCGTGGAAGACTCCTACCGAATTGAATCCCAGGGTTTTATTCGATTAGGTTATGGCGATTGGGATCAGGTTTGGCGCTGCTTCGGCGGGCGTGGCGGGCTCTTCGGCTGATGTGGCCGGCTCTTCGGCGGGCGTGACGGGCTCCGCGGCTGGCGTGGCGGGCTCTTCGGCTGATGTGGCCGGCTCTTCGGCATGCGTGGCGGGCGGTGCCGGCTCTTCGGCGGGCGGCCAGCTGTTCGGGCAGAGCAAATGGTGGGGCTTTCCGGACATGCCGGAAAACTTCGAGTATCCGGAGGTGCCAGTCCGGGAGGAATACGTGGATGATGACGGCCACGACGCCGTGGATGAATACGACGATCCGCTGACCTTTATCTGCCAGATACGCTGCGCGGATTTGGCGGCCGTGGATCCGGAAGGCCTGCTGCCCCATGAGGGGATGCTGTATTTCTTTGCTGCGCTGGATTACTTTTTGGGGGACCTGGACGCCGCGGTTTCACCTGGGCTAGGTGAATGGGAAGCGCCATGTTTTAAAGTCCTGTGGGCCCCCTCCTGCGAGAATCTGCATACGCACAGCATCCTGTATGAGGATGGCACCGAGGCCTGCCTGCCGGCAGTTCCGATGACGTTTGTAGGGGGCTGTGGCTCTTGTGGCGCAGTTGGCGACTCTTGTGGCGCGGCCGAAGATGCTTGCGACGCGGCCAGGTGCTCCGACGGTGCGGCCGAGAATGCAAGCGGGCTGGCAGCGGACTACCCTGGCGCCATTGGCGACGGGTTCCAGTTGCTGGGCCGCCCCTTCTACGACGAAGTGGTGCAGGAAATGCCCGGCATGATCAACCTCCTGCAGATAGACGAAAACGACGACTGGGGCCTCCGATTCTTTGACTGCGGCATGCTCAACTTCCTAATTTCCCCCGCCGACCTCTCCGCCCGCCGCTGGTCCGCCGTCAAGTGCTATCTCACCTCGGCGTAATAGGCGCTCTTTTATAGGACCTTCCTTGAAAAGGCCCGAAAATCTGGAAGGTCCCCCCAAAAAAAGCCGGGCCTTCCTTGAAAAGGCCCTAAAACCTGGAAGGTCCCCTCGAAAAAAGCGGGACCTTCCTTATAAAGGGCTGATAATAAGGAAGGTAATATGCGTGAAACATAAAAAGTACAATACGATTACGCCTCGAAATCTTTTTAACAAAAAACCTTCAAACTTATAATCGTCATAAGAAACATATATTAAACGAATTGTTTGCCGCATATTTTTGGATTTTATAAAAACCGTTTTCATCTTGCTCGAAAAAAAAGGAGATGGCAAAGTATTACCATTATTGTAGCAAGGGGTTTGAAAGGGAAATTCTTTTCAAGAATCCTATCGAGTTTATCGCCGGGATTAATAGGATTGCCGTGTGTTTTCTTCTCTGCCTTATGGCGGAACAGCCTGTCAGGATCCTGGCTTTTTGTCTGATGGACAATCATTTCCATTTTATTCTGCACGGAGAGGAGTATCATTGCGACGCCTTTATTGCCCGTTACAAAAAATTGACGGCAATGTGGGTGACAAGACACCGTGGGCAGCCGCTGATAGAAAGAATGGAGATTGGCCACTGGACTATATCGTTTGATAAACTTGCCGAAAAAATCATCTATGTACTTCGAAATCCGGTGGCAGCAGGATTAAAAATGCTCCCGTCTGCATATCGATGGTCTTCCGCTTCTTTGATGTTTGCAGATTTGAATGCCCCCAGATGGGGAGAGGTCGATGCCGGGACCCTTTCGGTAACGAAGAGGCGCATTAAGGGATATACCCGTGTCAGGATACCTGACAACTGGAAAATACTTCCGGATGGTATGATTTGGCCTGGTAATTACCTGGATATCCGAACGGCAGAAAAACAGTTTCAATCGATAGGGACATATATGTTTGCCCTAAACAACAGTAATATCGACAAGGAATGTGAAAGGGAAATCATGGGGGACAGTATTATGCTGCCTGATGGAGATATTGAGAAACGGGCTTGCGAAATAGCGCTGTCTTTATTTGAAAAAGAAAGCGTCATCAAATGCAGTGTCGGGGAAAGGATTGGCATTGCGACTATTCTTAGGAAAGATATGAGGTGTAATCATAAACAACTTGGAAGGGTTCTTCACCTTAAACCCTCAGATCTTGAGTTAGTAGTTTAATAATGATTAAACATTATATCCATACCCTTGCCGATCTGTTAATGCCACGGGTATGCCTATGCTGTGGGTCGAAACTGGGGATGGAGGAGCATCTCTGCGAGAAGTGCCTGAAGGACCTGCCGCAAACACGCTACTGGAAACTTCGGGAGAACCCGATGGCGGAGAGCTTCAATGCGCTGATACAGAAGAACATGGGCGAGGATGCAAGTTATCGCCCGTACGGCTATGCGGCAGCCCTGTATTTCTATAAGGGTGGATACAGGGAGATCAGCAAGTCCCTCAAATACCGGCGGAATTTTGCGGCGGGCAGGCACTTTGCGCAGATGCTGGGCACGACGCTCGCGGTCTCGCAGTTCTTCCTGGACGTTGACCTCGTCGTGCCCATCCCCCTCCACTGGACACGGCGCTGGCGGCGTGGATACAACCAGGCGGAGGTCATCGCCCGGGAGGTGGCGGCCTGCCTGGGGTGTCCATGCGATGCAAGGATGCTGAAGCGCGCCCGGCACACCCGGACGCAAACACATCTGAACCTTGAAGGCCGGGCGCGAAATGTGGCGGGAGCATTCCGGGTGGGGAGATTTCATAGGAAAAGTAGGTCGGAAGACAAGCCCGGCAGCGGAAGCATCCACCATATATTGATAATAGATGATGTTTTTACGACGGGGGCTACGGCCGCAGCCTGCGAGGCGGCCATCCACCAGGTCCTTCCGGCCAAAACCCGCGTATCGATTGCCACCCTGGCCTGCGTAGAGCACTGACTGCTGTTGATAAGCTGGGTGACAACGTCTTTGTGTGGACTGATTTTTGCAGCACTTTCGAGCGCTATGACACCACTCGAAATCTTTGCAATCATCTGCGCCGTGCTCGGCATCATAGGCAGCATTGTCCCCGGACTCCCCGGCCCGCCACTCAGCTGGATCGGCCTCCTGCTGGTTTACTTCGCCGGCAACCGCGGAGACTGCGACCCCATTTCCACTAACTTCTTGTTGATCTGGCTGGCTATCACCACTATAGTCACAATCCTTGATTACGTGATTCCCGGGTGGTTCGCAAAGACCACCGGCGGCCACAAAGAAGCCTCGTGGGGAGCCATCATCGGCCTGTTCGCAGGCATCTTTTTCACGCCGATAGGCATGCTGGCTGGAGCGCTTCTGGGTGCTTTTATCGGGGAATTCTATTTCGCACAACAAGACGCGATGCACTCTATCAAGGCCTCTTTGGGCGCCTTCCTCGGATTCATCTTCAGCACTGGAATGAAACTGGTCGTCTCCGGAATAATGCTGTTCTATATTTTCAAGGCTATTATATAGATTCTCCCGGTAGCACCTTCCTTATTTTTGGGTGTTTATAAGGAAGGTCCCCTAAAATAAGAGGGGACCTTCCTTGTTTTTGGACCTTTTCAAGGAAGGTCCTACCTAAAATCGAGGGACCTTCCAGGATTTCGGGGTTTTTCAAGGAAGGTCCGGGTTAGAGTGTTAGCCGCCTAGCAGTACAGCCCGCCGTTGACGGGGATGACCTGGCCGGTGATGTAGGAGGAGAGGTCGCTGGCGAGGAACAGGGCGGCGTTGGCGATGTCCTCGGGGGTGCCGCCACGCTTCAGGGGGATGGCCTTGATGTACTCGGCGCGGACCTCTTCGGGGAGGGCGTTGGTCATGTCGGAGACTATGAACCCGGGGGCGATGGCGTTGGCGCGGATGCCGCGGGAGCCCATTTCTTTGGCGACGGATTTCGCCATGGCGATGAGGCCTGCTTTTGTGGCGGCGTAGTTCACCTGGCCGGGATTTCCCATCTGACCGGCGATGGAGGCCATGTTGATGATGCTGCCGCTGCGGTTGCGGGCCATCGCGGGCACTACGGCATGCATGAAGTTGAATGCGGATTTCATGTTCACCGCAATCACCGCATCCCACTGTTGCTCGGTCATGCGCATCACGAGGCCGTCCTTGGTGATTCCTGCGTTATTCACCAAAATGTCTATCTTGCCGAAATCGGCAAGGATCTGCTCCACGATCTGCTGGGTCTGCTCGAAGTCGGCCGCATTGCTCTCGTAGGCCTTTACCTTGTGCCCGAGGGCGGCGATTTCGGCAACCGTATCCTGGTTAACGACCAGGTCGGTGAATGCTATGTCGGCACCTTCCGCCGCATATTTGAGGGCGATCGCTTTACCGATTCCCCTGGATGCGCCCGTAATGAGGGCGACTTTTCCGTCTAATAATCCCATATACTTTTCTTCTAATATTCAACTTGTTTCCCGGCCCCCCGAATGACAAAAGCTCCAGTCTCCAAAGAGGGCCCCGAAACGACATCAAGCGCGGTCGGCCGCCATTGCTGCCTCCACGTCGTCCGGCGAGGCGGGCAGGCGCTGACCACCCAGGCGGCGGGCGCCGTCGGCCGTCACAAGCACGTCGTCTTCTATGCGAATACCGCCGAAGTCGAAGTAGCCCTCTTCCAGGGCCGCATAGTTCACGAACGGACGGCCTTCCTTCTTCCAGAGCTTTATCAGGTCCGGGATGAAGTAGATGCCGGGCTCGTCGGTAATCACGTTGCCGGGAACCAGCCGACGCGCCATCCTCAGTGACCTCAGTCCCAACTGGGAAGAACGCTTCTGGTCGGGATCGTATCCCACCAGGTCCTCGCCGAGATCCTCCATGTCATGCACGTCCAGGCCCATGTTGTGGCCGAGGCCGTGAGGCATGAAGAGACCAGCGGTGCCCGCGGCCACCATCTCGTCCAGGTCGCCTTTCACCAGGCCCAGCTGCGAGAGGCGGTCCAGCATCAGGCGGGCCACCGCCAGGTGCACGTCGCGGTAGGCCACCCCGGGCTTCGTGAGAGAAAACGCCAGCTCGTGGCAGTCGTATACTATGCTATAGATATCCCTCTGCTTCGGGGTGTACTTGCCGCCGGTCGGGTAGGTGCGGGTAAAGTCGGATGCGTAGTGGGAGTTGCTCTCCGCGCCCGCATCTATCACCATCAGTTTACCCGGTTCGATCGGGAAAGCGTGCCCGTGATTGTGGAAGACCTCCCCGTGCTGGGTCAGGATGGTGGCGAAGCTCACCCCCCACCCTTCTGCCAGGGTAACCCCTTCCATCTCGCCTACGATTTCCTGTTCCACCCTGCCAAGGCGTATGCCGCGGCGGGCCACCGTGTGCATCTTCTGGCCCAGGATTCCGGCCGCATCCAGCTCCGCTATCTCCTCGGGGGTCTTCACCAGGCGCATGCTGATGATGGCGCGGATGAGGGCCTCGGAGGGCTTGTCGATTCCTAGGCTCTGGAGCTTGAGGGTGTTGTACCAGCGGGACGGAGGGATGGTGTGGATGGGACGGCCCTTGATGATGGCCTGGCTCACGGCCCAGTCCAGCTTGGCGTACGGTTCGCTGTGGGAGACACCCACGCGGGCGGCCTGCTCGGCCACGGAAGGCTGGGGGCCGGTCCAGATGATATCGTCGATGCTGAAGTCGTCGGCATAGATGGTTTCGCTGCCGTCCTCCAGGTCGATCACCGCGGCGAAGCGCGGCTCGTCCAGCCCGAAATAGTACAGCCAGGTGCTGTCCTGACGGAACTTGTAGCAATTGTCTTTGTATTGCGCAGGGGCTTCGACGTTGCCGATGAATACGGCTATGCCCTTTTCGCCTTTGAGGAGGGCCTTGAGCTGCGCCCTGCGTGAGGTATAGGTTTCTTTACTGAACATAGTATTGCAAAGATAGCAATTAAATCTTGACGGTAAGCCCGATTCCCAATATGTTGGTATTCTTCTCCGAAGGGTAGACGGTCTTGTACATATAATAGAGGTTGGCCGTCAGAGCCTCGCCCACGCGGAAATTGCTGAGCAGGAAGTGCATGCTGGCGGGTTCCACGTTCGTCAAAACGAAAAAATACTCCCTCTGCATGGTGCTCAACTTGAAATCCCCAAGCTTGCAGGAGGCGATGCCTCCGAGATGGATGCGGAAGGACCGGCGCCAGGCTCCTTCTCCAAGATTGGAGTTGTTGAATTCCAGGTTAGCCTCTCCGGTGAGCCAGGGCAGGAACTTGTAGCGGTTGAATGCACGGAGGAACCATACGTCGGTCGTGCGGCAGTCGTCCTTCGAGCGGTGTTCGGCACGGAGGGTCAGATTGTAGCGGGGAGAAAAGTCGTGCCGAAGCGCCAGCGAAGTCCATGCGCCTGCATCGGCGGCAGGGGCCTCCTGCGCCCCCGCAATCAACGGAAGCACGGTCAGAACCAAAGCCAGCAGCATCCTTTTCATAAAAACAAAGATAATGATTATATTTGTAAACTTATGGACAAGCAGACACTTTATATACTGGTAACCAATTCCACGATTCTGGAAGGCTCCACCCTCAACCTGGCCCAGAACATCCGCCTGCTCGAAGACGGAGTCAGCAGCGAGGGGAAGACCATAACCGAACAGCTGAAGAACATCGACCTTTTCAAGGCATACCAGATGGCCCTGAAGGATGCCGAAGGGCATCAGGTATGGAGCGGCTACAGGCTCAAATCCCTGGCTGCCAGGGCCTTGAAGTGCCGTGGTTTCGACTGCAACAAGGTTTCCGACGAGGCCGTGCTGCAGGCCGTATGCCATGAGGCCAACGACGCCCGCATGCACGCCAGGAGCATCGGAGAGGAGGGCCTGAGGAAGGCAGCGGAAAGCATCCGGAGCAAGATTGAAAAGGCGGCCCTGTGGCAGGAAGGGAACGTGGTGATGGGGCGCCTGCTTGCCAATATGCTGGAATTCGAGTTCGGTCTGGAGCCGTCCGGGTCAAGACCCGCCAGGGGCACGAGCAACAACGCGGCCCGCATCCTGGACATTCTGGCGAAACATCCGCGCTTTACCACGGCCGACCTCGCAGGCATACTGCACATCTCCGACAAGGGAGTAGAAAAACATCTCGCCAACCTCAAGAAATCGGGCAGGCTGCTGCGCGTTGGGCCGGACAAGGGAGGATACTGGGAAGTCAAATGATTTGTATGAGAAGGATCTTTTTTGTTATTCTGATTGCCGCCGCGGCCGTCGCCTGCACGCGGGATGAATCCAGACTGATTAATTACGCCACCCCCGAAGACACGCAGGAAGTGTCTGCGAACGATATTGCCGGCTCCGCCATCATTCAAGTCGATGGTGCCCTTCTGGACCTTCTGGAAGCCGCAGGGGACGGTAGCGTAAAGACAAAATCGGAAGATGTCAATGAGGCTCTTGCAGCCATCGGCATCAAGAGTTTTTCCAGAGTGTTCCCTTATGCAGGAGATTGCGAGCAACGCACTCGCGATGCCGGGCTTCACCGATTCTACAGGATTGAATACGATAAGAGTATCCCCTCCACAAAAGCCGGGAGCGTGCTGGAATCCATCGAAGGCGTTACCAAAGTGGAGATGCCCCATAAGATTCACCGGCGCAGCGCCACTCCCGACGATCCTTATTTTAAGTGGCAGTGGGACCTGTATAATGACGGCTCCCTTCATCTTGACTGCATCAAGGCGAATAATACTTACGGCATCCAGAAGTATACCGACCAGGGTGCTGACATGAATCTGATGGAGGTCTGGGAGAATTATACAACCGGCAATCCCAATGTGATTGTCGCGGTTGTGGACGGAGGTGTAGATTTGAACCATCCCGACCTTGCCGCCAACTGCCTCCCGGGCGGGCCAAACGGGAGCAAGAATTTTACCGATGGAAGTTATACTATCCAGTCTGATTCCCACGGAACACATGTGGCTGGCACAATCGCCGCCGTGCGCAATAACAACCTCGGAGTTGCGGGTATAGCTGGTGGAGATTATGCCAAGGGTCTTCCGGGCGTAAAGATTATGAGTTGCCAGATATTCTCCGACGACTTGGAAGCAGAGTATGATGACGATGCCGCAAGCGCCGATGCAATTAAATGGGGAGCGGACCACGGTGCCGTCATCAGCCAGAACAGTTGGGGATATGGTCCGGATGATTCTAATAACGATGGGGTGATTTCCAGTTCCGAACTGCAGAAATTCAAGAATAAATATCCTGCTATCCCGGATTTCGTCAAGGCGGCGGTCGACTATTTCATAAAGTATGCCGGATGCCAGAAGACGCCCCCGTACAACCAACTCCCGGATTCTCCGATGAAAGGAGGCGTTGTAATCTTTGCTGCCGGGAACGATGCTGTCAATTACGATCCAATTTGCTCTTATGAACCAATAGTCTCGGTGGGAGCAGGAACCGCCGGATATACTCGCGCTTTTTATTCCAATTATGGAAGCTGGGTGGATATATGCGCACCGGGTGGAGACGGATTGTATGATGATTATGCGAGAACCTGCGACAGCCAGGCCTGTTACGACGATTATGGCGCCTATCATTATAGCCGCGGGCATATTTACAACCTCTATGCTACCAGGGAATTGGACGGCTACGATTACATCAACTACGGCTATATGTCCGGCACGTCCATGGCCTGCCCGCACGTGAGCGGGGCGGCCGCCCTGATCGTATCTTACTTCGGAGGGCCGGGCTTCACCAACGACGACTGCAAGGACCTCCTCCTCGAAGGAGCGGATAATACCCATATCAACAACAGCAAATATGTCGGGCCATGGCTGGACGTGAAAGGGTCCTTCCTGCGCGGCGCCCCCACTTCCGCCATCGCCCCGGACAAAGTCGAGGAATTCAGTCTGGAAGCCGTACGCAAGACCGTAAACATCAGTTTCAAGGTGCCCGCGGACGAAGATGATGGCAAAGCCAATACGGTGTTATGCCTTTACGGGACCAACCGGACGGCGGTCCAGTCCAGCGATCCCAAGTCCATTGGTTCCGGGGTATCCACGGAGATATTCACCATAGGAGATCTGGCCGCAGGGGCCACCTTCGACGGCACGCTCGGAGAACAGCGCTACGCTACCACCTATTATGTAAAACTCTACGCCAAGGACTTGTCCAACAACTACTCCGAGGCATCCGAGATAAAAAGCATCACCACCCCCGAAAACCACGCTCCGACCGTCGTCACCGATCTTGAAGGAGTCCTTCTCTACGGGCTCAACGATCTGAAGACGCTGTCTTTCAGCGACTTGTTCAGCGACCCCGACGGCGACCCCCTGACTATCGAATGCAAGAACAACGACGGGAAGGTCATCTACATCTCCTACGACAAATCCTCCATCAGGATCAAATCCTTGGAAGCCGGCACGGCCGAGATCAGCGTCACGGTTTCCGATGGGGACAAAACCATAACCCACGTAATCCCGGTTCTGGTAAAGATAGATGCCGCAGACCCTGCGGAAACCTATCCTACCCCCGTCACGACCGATCTGGTCATACGAACGGAAGAAGCCGCTGAAACGGCCGTACGCATCGTCAGCTCCAGCGGCAAGGTGGTTTATGAGGAGACCAAGGTATTCAGCGGATTCGATCCGCTTATAGTCAATTTCACCGGGCTGGCTCCGGGGCGCTATACCGTCACCATCAGCTATAACGGCAAGACTTACCAGAAAACAATTGTGAAAGTATGAGAAAGTTATATATGATCCTGGCAGCCGGCATGATTTCGTTGGCAGCCGAGGCCCAGACCTCCGAGGCCTTGCCCTTCATCCAGATGGATTTCAGCACCGTATCGCTGGGTATGGGCAGCACCGCCATCCCTTCCGCGGCTGTCCTCCCTTTGAAGGACGTAAAGGTGGCCGGAGGCGTGGCCTATGAGAGCTATATGCCTGCGCTGAGCGCCACCAATTATATCAGCGGAGGAGCGGCCGGCGCCCTCGACAAGCTCGGCTATTCCATCGCTTTCACGAGAGGCACGGGAGAGGCAATCACGGGAGAGAAGTTCGTCCCAACCGAAATGGTGGTCAATGCGGGTGCAAGCTATGCGGTGATGGACTGGCTGGCAGTGGGAGTGAACGTCAAGTACGGAAAGGAGCAGCTTCTGGCCAACTACGCCAGCAGCGCGGTGGCCTTCGACGCGTTTGCCGCCGGCACGTACGCCGGGTTCGAATTCGCGGCCGGGGCATCCGCTCTCGGCGGCAAGGTCAAGAGTGAGGCTACCGGCAATTTCTCCCTTCCCGCCGCAGTTACTATCGGTGCAGGATATACGGCAGGTTTCGGGGACGTGCACGCATTGGTCGCCCGCATCAAGGCGGACCGCTACTTCTCGGGCCCCATCGCAGCAGGGTTCGGTCTGGAATATGGGTATGACGGCATGATCTTCGCGCGCGCCGGGTATCATTACGGCGGCGACAGCATCGTCCCTTCATTCGCCTCCGCCGGCCTTGGCCTGCATTACGGCGAGTTTACCCTGGACGCGGCCTACCTCTTCGCCTCCGATATCCTCGACGGCACCTTCTCGATTAGCGCAGGGGTAAGGTTCTAGCCCTTGCAGAACAAACGGCAGAGCAGCGCGTCCCACCAACGCGCCGGGAGGATTGCGTGGAATATGAGCCCTGAACGGGAGGCTGTGCCGACCCGGTAACGAAGCCTCGGGCGGCGGGAAGTGGCCGCGCGGACGATCTTACGGGCGACCTTCGAGGGGGAAGACAGCAGATTGGATGAATACCCTTTGCGCAGGATGGCGGCCTCTCTTCCGGCCGCCTGTTCGTACGCAGTCCCCTTCGTATTTTCGGTCAGATGACCGGCGGCGATCGTGCCCCAGTCGGTCTTTATGCCGCCCGGTTCGATGATGGATACCTTGATGCCAAAGGGCCTGGTTTCCATGCGCAGGGCATCACTGAACGCCTCTACTGAATACTTCGAGACATTGTACCATCCACCGAAGGGGATGGTCATCCTGCCGGCTAGAGAAGATATATTGATGATGCGGCCGTGGCGGTTGGCGCGCATTCCAGGCAGGACCAGCTTGGTGAGCCTGGCCATGGCGAAGACATTGACTTCCAACTGGCGGCGAGCCTCTTCGACTGGCACGGTCTCGATGGCACCGAAGCTGCCGTAGCCCGCGTTGTTTATGAGGATGTCGATGCGGCCTTCCTTTTCCAATATGGCATTCACACCCCCCTGCAGCGACGCCTCGTCGGTCACATCCATCTTGATGGCAGTAACCCCAAGAGCTTCCAGCGGAGCGATCTTTTCCGTACGGCGCGCCGCGCCATACACTTTGTGGCCTTTCCTGGCCAGAGCCTCGGCCGTTTCGTAACCGATGCCGCTGCTCGCCCCGGTGATCAGTATAACTTGCTTTTCCATTCTTATTGATTCAGGGTTTCAAGTATCCGGGTAGCCAGGGCCGGCCCTACGAAGGCGGCCAGGTCGGCCGGATCCGCCGCGGCGATGCGGGCCACGGAACCGTAATGCAGAAGAAGCCGCTCTTCCGTAACCTTGCCGACACCCTTGATTGAACTCAATGCAGACTGTATCGCGGCCTTGCTGCGGAGGTTGCGGTGGAAGGTGATGCCGAAGCGGTGAGCCTCGTCGCGTATCTGCTGCAACACCTTGAGGGCCTGAGAGTTACGGTCTATGAAAAGCGGATAGGGATCCCCCACGCGGATTACCTCTTCCAGTCTCTTGGCAAGGCCGATCACGGTCAGCTTGTCGCCGAGTCCCAGTTCGCACAGAGCCTGCCAGGCGAACTCCAGCTGGCCCTTGCCGCCGTCTATCACTATAAGCTGCGGCAGGTCGTCAGGCGATTCGGCCAGCATGCGGGAGTAGCGGCGGTTCACCACTTCTTTCATGGAGGCATAGTCGTTCGCGCCCACTACGGTCTTTATCTTGAACTTGCGGTAGTCTTTCTTGGAAGGCACTGCGTTACGGAACACCACGCAGCTCGCAACCGGGTTCGTGCCCTGGATGTTGGAGTTGTCGAAGCACTCCATATGCACCGGCAACTCTTTCATTCCCAGCGCCTTGCGGAGGTCTTCCAACACGCTGCGGCGGAACTCGTCGGGATCCGTATGCTCGCGCTGCTTGAGGGTGTTGAAGTGGTACTCCCGCGCGTTCTTCGCGGCCAGTTCGAGAAGCGAGAGCTTGTCTCCCTTCACCGGTACGACATAGCTCACGCCGGGCATCTCCACGTCTGGCTTGAACGGCACTATGACCTCTTTGGAGAGGCTGCCGAACTTGCTTTCTATCTCGGCTATGAACTCGCTCAGCACCGCATCTTGCTCTTCCTCGATGTTCATCCTGAAACCAAGGTTGAGGCTCTGGACTATGGCCCCTCCGCGCAGGCGCAGGAAGGATCCGAAGGCCTCGGGGCCGTCGAACACCAGGGCGAACACGTCCGCCTCCAGGTCGCGCACGGAGGTGACTATGCTGCGTGCGTAGTGCTGCTGCAGTGCATCGATGCGGTCTTTCCACACCTGGGCCTGCTCGAAATCGAGGGCCTCCGATGCAGCCAGCATGCGGGATTCATATTCCTTGGTGATGGCGCCCACGCCGCCCTTGAGGAAGGTCACTATCTCCTCTATCCATCCGCCGTATTCCTCCATGGACACCTCGCCTACACAGCACCCGCGGCACTTGCCGATGTGGAAATCCAGGCATGGGCGTATCTTCCTTCGGAGGATGGTATCCGCATCTATCTTGTGCCTGCAGCTGCGCAGGGGATAGTTTTTCTCGAAGAATTCCAGCAGGTAGCGGGCATGCATCACGGTGCTGTAGGGGCCGAAGTAGCGGGATCCGTTCTTCTCCACGCGGCGCGTGAGGAAAACCCGCGGATAGGGCTCGGAGGTGACGCATATCCAGGGATAGGTCTTGCTGTCCTTGAGGAGGATGTTGTAGCGCGGCTTGTACTGCTTGATTAGGTTATTCTCCAGCAGGAGGGCGTCCGACTCGGAATCCACGACGCTGTACTGCACGTCCGCGATCTTGCTCACCAGGATGCGGGTCTTGGTGTTGAGTCTCTCCGGTGGTACGAAGTACTGCGCCACCCGCTTGTGCAGGTCCTTGGCCTTGCCCACATATATGACCTCCCCGTCGGCATTGTAGTACCGATACACTCCGGGGCTGTGAGGCAGCAGGGCTATTTTCGAGCGGATGTCCATACGGATGCAAAGATAATAAAAAAGGCCCGACGCATAGCATCGGGCCTTTCGTTACGAACTCGGAGTTTACTTCGCATCCCTGCGTCCACCGCGACGGTCTCCGTCGCGACGTCCGCCACGGCGCTCGCCACGGCCGTTTCCGCTGCGCTGGCCGGCGGCCTGTGCATTGGCGGCTGCGAGAGCGGCGGGAGTCAGATCCTGCCTGCCGTACTTCTCTCCGTTGCAGATCCAGACCTTGATACCCATGGTACCCATCTGGGTGCGTGCAACTGCAAGAGCATAGTCGATATCGGCACGGAAGGTGTGCAGAGGAGTCCTGCCCTCCTTGAACATTTCGCTGCGGGCGATTTCAGCACCACCCACGCGGCCTGCGATCTGGACCTTGATACCCTCGGCACCAACGCGCATTGCGTTGGCGATGGCCATCTTGATGGCGCGCCTGTAGGATACGCGGCCTTCGATCTGACGGGCAATGGAGTCGGACACGATGCGGGCATCAACCTCGGGGCGCTTCACCTCATAGATGTTGATCTGCACCTCTTTGTTGGTGACCTTCTTCAGCTCTTCCTTGAGTTTGTCGACCTCGGTGCCTCCCTTTCCGATGATGAAACCGGGACGGGCTGCATAGATGGTGACAGTGATGAGCTTGAGGGTACGCTCGATGACGATCCTGCTCAGGCCGGCCTTTGCAAGGCGGTTGCCCAAGTACTTGCGGATTTCGAAGTCTTCGGCGATCTTCTCTGCGTAGTTACCACCACACCAGTTGGAATCCCAACCACGGGTGATACCGATTCTGTTGCTGATAGGATTAGTTTTCTGTCCCATAATTATTTCTCCTCCTGAGCTTTTTTGACATCAAGAACCACGGTAACATGGTTGGAACGCTTGCGGATGCGACCGGCACGGCCCTGAGGGCAGGGGCGGATGCGCTTGAGCGTGCGTCCTTCGTCAACCATGATGGTCTTTACATAAACATTACCGTTGTCAAGCTCTTTGGCCTGATCCGGATTCTTGGCCTCCCAGTTGGCGACTGCGCTGCGGAGAAGCTTCTCGAGCCTGATGCTGGCTTCCCTCTTGGAGAAGTGAAGCAGATCGATGGCGCGGTTGACTTCGACTCCGCGGACGGTGTCGGCCACAAGACGCATCTTGCGGGGAGAAGTAGGAACATCATTCAATTTGGCTACTGCGGTGACCTTCTTTGCTTCCTTGAGCTTTTCGGCCATAAGGTGTTTACGATTTCCCATAATTACTTATTGTTACCGGAGTGACCCTTGAATGTACGAGTAGGTGCGAACTCACCGAGTTTGTGTCCCACCATCTGTTCAGTGACGTAAACAGGTATGAACTTGTTTCCGTTGTGAACGGCGATAGTATGGCCGATGAAGTCCGGGGAGATCATGCTGGCACGGGACCAGGTCTTGACCACCTCTTTCTTTTTGCTGCCATCATTCATGGCAAGGATCCTCTTTTCGAGGGCTTCCTGAATGTATGGACCTTTTCTTAATGAACGACTCATATTCTCTAAGTTTTACCTGTTACTTCTTTCTTCTTTCAATGATGAACTTGTTGGACACGGCCTTCGGGTTGCGGGTCTTGTAGCCCTTTGCAGGCAGACCCTTACGGGAACGAGGATGTCCACCGGATGCACGGCCTTCACCACCTCCCATAGGGTGATCGTGAGGGTTCATGACAACACCGCGGTTGTGAGGGCGCTTGCCCATCCAGCGGCGGCGTCCGGCCTTGCCGTGGCTCTCCAGGTTGTGATCGGTATTGGAGACGGTTCCGACCGTTGCGCGGCAGGAAACGAGCACCATACGGGTCTCACCCGAAGGCAGGCGGAGGATAGCGTGGTTGCCTTCGCGGGCAGCGAGCTGTGCGGATGCACCGGCGGAGCGGGCCATTGCGGCGCCCTGACCGGGACGGAGCTCGATGTTGTGCACGAGGGTACCAACAGGAATCTCTGAGAGAGGCAGGCAGTTACCGACCTCGGGGGCGATGCCGCTTCCCGATGCGATGACCTGACCGACCTTGATGCCGTCCGGAGCGATGATGTATTTCTTGACTCCGTCTTCGTACTCGACGAGAGCGATGCGTGCGCTGCGGTTAGGATCGTATTCGATGGTCTTTACCGTTGCGGTGCATTCGTCCTTGGTACGGAAGAAGTCGATGACGCGGTACATTCTCTTGTGACCGCCACCGATGTAGCGAACTGTCATCTGGCCCGTATTGTTACGGCCGCCAGTGCTCTTAAGGGGTTCAAGAAGGGCCTTGCAAGGCTTCTTGGTAGTGATCTCAGCGAAAGTGCTGATGACCTTGTTCCTCTGACCGGGAGTTACCGGTTTGAATTTTCTTACTGCCATGATTCTTTCCCTCCTTAAATGTTAGCGTAGAAGTCAATCTTATCTTCACCTGCAAGAGTGACGTAAGCCTTCTTGAAGTGATTCATGCGACCGGTAAGGAGGCCTGCCTTGGTGTAGCGGCTCTTACGCTTGCCGTGATAATTGACGGTATTGACATCGGCAACGGATACGCCATAGAGCTTCTCCACTGCGTCCTTGATCTGAAGCTTGTTCGCCTTGCGGTCTACCACAAAGCCGTAACGGTTCAATTTCTCGCCCTGAGCCGTCAGCTTCTCTGTAACTATTGGCTTAATAATAATTCCCATCGCTCAAATTATTTTTTCCTTTCTGCGAGGATGTCCTGAACGCCGTCCACCATCACGAGAGTGTTGGCCTTGACGATTGCGTAGGTGTTGATTTCATCAACGGTGATGACATCTGCATAAGGAAGGTTACGGGATGAAAGGAAAATATTGTCGGAGTTCGCAGGAAGGACAAAGAGCACATTGCGGTCACCGGCCTTGAGGTTGGTGAGGATCTGTGCGAATTCCTTGGTCTTCGGAGCGTCCATCACGAAGGGCTCTACCATCACGATAGCCTTGTCCTGAGCCTTGTAGCTGAGGGCGGAGCAACGTGCGAGGGACTTGACCTTCTTGTTGAGCTTGCTGTGATAGAAACGGGGCACGGGGCCGAATACGCGGCCGCCGCCTACGAAAATGTTAGCCTTGAGGGAGCCGTGGCGTGCGCCGCCGCCGCCCTTCTGGCGTCCGAGTTTCTTGGTGCTGTGTGCGATTTCGCTGCGGTCCTTGGTCTTGGCGTTGCCATGACGCTGGTTTGCGAGATACTGCACTACGTCGAGATAGATGGCGTGATCATTGGGCTGGATGCCGAAGACGTCCTCTGCGAGGTCGACCTTCTTTCCGGACTCTGTTCCGTCGATTTTATAAACAGGAAGTTTCATAATTACGCCTCCAAAATTAAGTAAGAACCCTTGGCCCCGGGTACGGAACCTTTGACAACGATGAGATTGTTCTCAGGGATGACCTTGAGGACCTGAAGGTTGAAGACCTTTACGCGGTCCTGGCCCATGTGCCCTGCCATGCGCATTCCGGGGAATACGCGGGAAGGCCATGAAGATGCGCCCATTGAACCGGGGTGACGCAGACGGTTGTGCTGACCGTGGGTCTTTCCGCCTACACCGGCAAAGCCGTGGCGGTGCACAACGCCCTGGAAACCCTTACCTTTGGAAGTACCGACTACGTCCACGAATGCAACATCCTCTGTGAAGATGTCGGCAACGGTGAGCGTGTCGCCAAGCTTGAGCTCTCCCTGGAAGTCCGCCTCGAATTCGACGAGCTTGCGCATAGGAGCAACCCCTGCCTTTGCAAAGTGACCCTGGAGGGCCTTGCTGGCGTGCTTTTCTGTCGTTTCGTCATAGGCAAGCTGCACTGCGGCATAGCCGTCTTTTTCAACAGTGCGGATTTGCGTGACAACGCACGGACCAGCCTCGATGACGGTGCATGGAAGGTTCTTTCCATCAGCACCGAAAACGGAAGTCATTCCGATTTTCTTTCCAATTAATCCAGGCATTGGTTTGTTAACTAATTGTTTACTAATACTTTAACAAAGTAACCCCTTTTTTGGGGGCTGCAAATATACGATTTATTTTCCAAATAACAAAGGAATAAAAGTTTTTGCTATCTTTGTGCTGATATGATGATTTTGGATATTCTCGGGTTCCTGCACCTGGGTTTCGCAGATATAATTGACATAATCGTAGTCGCGCTGATCCTCTTCGTGGCCTTCCGATGGCTCCGTGGATCCAGCGCCGTGAACATCTTCATCGCCATCCTGATGCTCTTCGTCATCCGCATCGTCGCGGTGGCCATGAACATGAAACTGCTGTCCGCCCTGCTGGATACGATAATCGACGTGGGAGCCATCGCTCTCATCGTCATCTTCCAGCCGGAAATCCGCCAGTTCCTCAGCCGCATGGGGCGCTCCACGGGCATCACCGGTGAACGCAGCGGCCTGCTCGAACGCTTGTTCGGCAGGAACGCCCACGCCCTCGACGACGAATCCGCGAAAGAGCTCTCCAGGGCCTGCTTCGAGATGGCCGAACAAAGGACGGGCGCTCTGATAGTGCTGAGGCACAAGAACCCCCTGCAGGACATCCTGGATTCAGGCGACGCCATCGACGCGGACATCCGCTCCAGCCTCATCGAGAATATCTTCTTCAAGGATTCTCCCCTGCACGACGGGGCCGTAATCATCGGCGGGAACCGCATCCTGGCGGCACGCTGCACCCTTCCCATCACGGAACGTACCGACATCCCCTCCAAATACGGGATGCGCCACAAGGCCGCCGTGGGGATCAGCGAACGCAGCGACGCCGACGTGATCGTCGTCAGCGAGCAGCGCGGCACCATCTCCTTCGTGCGGGACGGGATCATCACCCGCGTGGACAGCCGCAACCAGCTGAAACTCCTGCTGGATCCCCCTCAGAAAGAAAACTAGGCCGTGGAAGAGAGCATACAGAAACTGGAGGCCAAACTGGGATTCGACCGCATCAGGGCCATGATCGCCGACCGCTGCAGCACGGACTATGCCAGCGGCAAGGTGATGGAAGAGGCTTTCTGCACCTCGGCCGAATTCATCCGCCGAAGGCTGCTCCTGACGGACGAGATGCGCCTGGTGCTGATGTTCGAGGAGAGTTTCCCTACTACCGGATACATCGATGCCATCCACTTCCTGGAGCCTCTGGAGAAGGATGGAACGCGCATCGACGTGCTCAGCCTGGGCAAGTTGAAGACCATGCTGGACACCACCCGCCGCATCGTGCATTTCTTCTCGAGCGTCAAGGACGGCATCTACCCCAACCTCAAGGGGCTGGCCCGCAGCGTGAGCGTATTCCCGGAAGTGCAGAGGCGCATCGAGCAGATACTGGACAAATACGGAGACATCAAGGATTCCGCCTCGGATACCCTTTTCGACATACGCAGGAGCCTCCGGAACAAGGAAGGGGCAATCTCCAAGAAGGCAGCGGCCATCCTTTCGCAGGCACAGGCGGCCGGACTGGCCGATTCCGACGCAGGCGTCACGGTGCGCGAAGGGAAGTATCTCATCCCCGTGGCCACATCCTCCAAACGCAAGCTCAGCGGCTTCGTGTACGGAGAATCCGCCAGCGGCAAGACCTCCTTCATAGAGCCGGCGGAACTGATCGAACTCGAGAACGAAATAGCCGAACTGCACTTCGCCGAGACCCGGGAGATCGAGCGCATCCTCCTGGAATTCACCGACTTCCTGCGCCCGTACGTGCCGGAACTCATGGGCAGCGCCGCTTTCATCGGGGAGATAGATTTCCTGATGGCCAAGGCCCGCACGGCCCTGGACCTGCGCGCCGGCATGCCGGTGATTGCGGACGACGGGACGCTGAACCTGAGGAAGGCCCGCCATCCCCTGCTGGAAAAGGCCCTGGAGAAGGAAGGGCGCAGCATAGTGCCGCAGTCGGTCACGCTCACGCCCGAGAAGCACATCCTGCTGATTTCCGGCCCGAACGCGGGCGGCAAATCCGTCTGCCTAAAGACCGTGGGACTCCTCCAGTATATGTTCCAGTGGGGCATGCTGATACCCACCTCCGAGAGCTCGGAAATGCCTGTGTTCGAGCGTATTGCGGTCAGCATCGGGGACGACCAGTCCATCGAGAACGACCTCTCCACCTACTCCTCGTTCCTCGCGGACATGAAGGAGATGCTCTCGTATGCGGACGCGCGCACACTTATATTAATAGATGAGTTCGGCTCGGGTACGGAGCCCGCGGCCGGCGGTGCGATCGCCGAGTCCATCCTCGCGGAGCTGGACAGGCGCGGCACCTACGGGGTGATCACAACCCACTACACCAACCTCAAGCTGTATGCCTCCGGGGCAGGATCCGGAGTGGTGAACGGGGCGATGCTCTTCGACGCGGCCAAGATAGAGCCGCTGTTCGTGCTGGAAACGGGGCTCCCCGGCAATTCCTTCGCGTTCGAGTTGGCGCGGAAGATGGGCCTGCCGGAGACCATCGTGCACGATGCCGAGACGCGTGCCGGCGAGGAATACGTGGGCATAGAGCGCAACCTGCGCAAGATAGTGCGGCGGCGCAAGGCCCTGGACGAGAAACTCCAGAAGGTAAAATCCACCGACAAGGCCCTGGAAGGCCTGACCGCCAAGTACCAAAAGGAGCTGGAAGACATCCGGGAGCAGAAGAAACAGATCCTGGAGAGCGCCAAGAAGGAGGCGGAAGACATAGTGAAGGGCGCCGGCAGACAGGTGGAACGCACCATACGTGAAATCAAGGAAAGCCAGGCCGACAAGGAGCGCACGAAGGCCGCCCGGGCCAACTTGCAGGGCTTCCTGGGGGCGCTTGAACAGAAGAAAACCAAAGACGAATACATAGACCGCAAGCTGGAGAAACTCCAGAAGAAGCAGGGCAGGCAGGACACGCCCGAGCCGGCTGCCCCGGTGCAGAAAGAGGGGCCTCTGAAAGTAGGCGAAAAGGTGAAGGTAAAGGCCTCCGGCATGGTGGGAGAAGTGTCCCGCGTGTCCGCCAAAGCCGTGACCGTGATCATCGGCAGCATCAGCAGCACCATGGCCCCGGATGCGGTGGAACGCATCTCCTCGAACGAATTCCGGGAGATATCCCGCAAGGTGTTCAGCAAGCCTGTGCAGAGGGTGGATGCGAACATCACCACCCGCAAACTCTCCTTCAAGCCGGAGATCGACCTTCGCGGAGCTCGCCTGCAGGAAGCGCTGGAGGCCGTAATGCACTACTGCGACGATGCCCAGATGCTCGGGGTGCACAGCGTCCGGATTATCCACGGAAAAGGCACCGGGGTGCTGCGCGAAGAGATACAGAAATACCTCCGGACCGTGCCAGGAGTGGCATCGGTGGCCGATGAAGACATACGCCACGGCGGAACCGGAGTTACCCTGGTGGAGTTCGAGTGATGGATGCGGTTGGCAAGAAGGGGGAGGATGCAGCCTGCGTCTGGCTGGCTTCGAACGGGCACACGGTGCTCGAGCGGAACTGGAGAGGCGGAAGATGCGAGATTGACATTATTACGGCCGACGGTTCGGGCCTGCATTTTGTGGAGGTGAAGACCCGGAAGGCACCCGCAGCGGCGGAC
>JAEEGI010004634.1_pt1 | contig 32075 bp, 23 predicted proteins | sample 8958751 | NCBI WGS metagenome assembly JAEEGI01 (sample SAMN16246545, study PRJNA631951) | gut metagenome | biome: gut microbiome; feature: rumen; material: KS-attached | host: Bos | place: Iran: Karaj | collected 2018-10
AGAGCTCCCAGGCCGAAGTCGTACCAGCTGCGCCAGTCGCCTTGATGGTAGAGCTTGCTGAAGTTATGGTAGCGGATGCCGCCGTGCCAGGTGTCGTAGTCCATGCCTTCAGGGATGGGATCGCCCTCCGGCATCTTCGTCATGTTCCAGTCGTACTTGTGCCAACGGCGGTCGTTGTTCATGTGAGCCACCACCTTCGTCACGTCCTTGATGATGCCGGCTTCCTGCCAAGCCTTGAACTGGAAGTAGTTGGCCTCGGAGTGTCCCTGGTTGCCCACCTGCGTGGCGAGTTCGGGATGACGGTTTGCCATCTCGATGAGGATTTCGCCCTCCTGGAAGGTACGGATGAGGGGCTTCTCGCAATAGACGTGCTTGCCGTGCTTCATGGCAGCCATGCAGACGAAGAAGTGCGTGTGGTCGGGCACACTGACAGCCACAGCGTCGAACTTGTCGCTGTACTCGTCAAAGAGCTTGCGGAAGTCGGTGAACCTCTTTGCGTCGGGGTACATGTTCAGCACCTTCTGGCACTGCTTGCCCTGCAGGTCAACATCGCAAAGCGCCACCACATCCACCATGTTCGTCTTGGCGAACTCGTCGATGTTCTGCTGACCGCGGTTGCCGATGCCGATGTAGGCAATCTTCACTTTCTCACTCTTGGGAGCTGGAGCAGGCTGCTGTTTCTTCTTGGCAGCCAACATCTCGCCGGGAGCAAAAGCCATGCCGGCTGTTGCCATTCCCATTCCTTTTAGAAAATCTCTTCTTGTTGACATAATAATTGTTTTTTATTGTTGTTTATCGTATTTTCTGCGCACAAAGTTAGCAAAAATAATCGCATCAACAAAGGTTTTGCTGTCAAAATATGTACAATGCCGCTTATTTCGTTAATTTATAGGGTTTTCGGGCATAAAAAACGCCGCCTGCGGAAATGGCAAACGCCGCAGCCGGGGATTGCCATCGCCGCACGCGGGGATTGCCAACGCCGCACGCGGCGTTTTGCATCCCCCTACAGCCCCATAAAAAAAACCATACAGATAACAAAAAAGCAGGAGGTGCAACAACACCTCCTGCTCTCTTTATCGAACTGACAAACAGCAAATTACCATTCGTCGCTCCAAATGTTCTTGTCTGTAATCACATTGTTGTTCTCTTCCTTTGCCCAACCGCCGTCGCCGGCTTCAATCACCTTCTCGGATGTGTTGAGGAGCAGACTTCCTTGGATTTGTATCTTTATGACAAGTGCCTCAGGGCTTTGATATGTCTTTTTCATTTCTTTTAAAGAATTAAGAGTTCTTACTATCATAAACATTCTCACTTCACGACAATCTTCTTGCCGTTCATAATGTTGATGCCCTTCTGCATCTTGCTGATGCGCTGTCCGGCGAGATTGTAGATTGAAGATGCTTCATTCTTCATTCCTATTTCTTCATTTATTCCGGTTGCATCGTCGTCGAAGTTGAGCGCAAAGCCCTTGACACCACTGCCACTGCCTGCGATATAAGCACGGTTGGCATTCAGTTTGGTGCCTTTCCAGTGGTAGAAGCCCACATTGTCGCCGTCCTTACCGAGGACATAATTGGCTGCACCGTCGAAGTTTGCGATTTCGAGATAGGTGCCCGTGAGAGCAGTGCCTGTAGAGATAGCAGCCGAGTAGTTAGTGCCAATCGTTGCATTTGCTGAAGTATGTTCGCCGACAAGCAGAACAGGAGTGCCAGCATCAACTGCTTCGGTGATAGCAGACATAGTAAGCTCTGTTCCCTCACCCCTGTCAAGTGTGTAAGCTGTAGTAGCATCGTCAAGCGTCACATCGAATGGAACGCAGAAAGTAGCATAGTAGTTGCCACCAACACCATTGAGAGGTATGGTAAGGGATGTAACCTCCTCTACGGTCCATTGTGATGCACCAGCAGAAGCTTCCCAACCTAAGACAGCATTAAAATCATAACCTGCTTCAGTCCATCCTGATTCATGAAGGAATTCAAATTGGCCTCTATTGACGGTCATAACAGCATAACCTGGAGAAGAAGGAATGAAGGTGTACTCCTGTGCAGCAGCTGACGTAGCACTTACAATTGTGCTTTGAGATGCAGCCTGGACATTAAGTCCCTGAATAGCCATAGCATATTTGCCGTTACTTTGCCTGTTGAGATAGAACACGGTTGTAGCGTCCTGATTAGCGGCAGTTGCGGCCTTTGTAATCAAACCATAATAAGAAGAGCCGTTCGATTTTCCATAAGCAATATAACTCTCACCTACGGCACGTGCACCAATGCTCTTGATGCGGTAGAAACCAGTTGAGGGGTATACATAGTTATCAGGTTCATCAAGCAGACCAAGCAGTTGTTGGTAGGTAGCAAGGTCGCAATTGACGAGGGCAGCGGTATATGTAGCTTGATTAGCTTCTACGACTGAAGTCTTCAGCTGGAAGTTGCCGCCATAGTTGTCAAACCAAGGCTTTACTTCAGCCTCAACATTGGAAGCATAGTTGTCAGGCACTTCTTCTACCCAGAAGCATGAACCATTATCGAAGTCCCACCAATATTTAACTGTACCGTTCGCACAATTTGCGTAGTTATTCCTAGTTGTGCTCCAAAGGCCAAATTTCGTTTCATCCTTTTCTTTTAATACCCATGCTGTTGCAGTTTCAGTCATTGACGTAGCACTTTCGGTATCCGTCAGATACTTACCATTACCAGCGGCCTTGTTAATGAGTTTAATGCCATCGATGGGATTACCAATGAATGCCCACTGGTAAGGATCATCCATTCCATTTCCAGCTGCCCACACAAGAGAGCTTCCATTAAAGGAAATATAGTTGTTAGGATAAATACCAGTAGAAGCATGCCCACGAAGGAAATACCATGTGGCGTTGTCATAGTCTGTGCTTGCTTCGAAAGGCATATCGAAACCTTCGACAGTTACATTCACTGTAGCAGAAGCTTCATCGGGCACGGTTTGGGTGTCAAACGTGTAATTTGTATATGGGAAGTTGATAGCAGCCGGCAAAGATACAGGATCGCCAATATTTTGAATTTCAGTTGCTGTGTATGTATGGTCACCATAGGTATACGTATAGGTGACCTCGCAGAGGGGTAAAACCTCTTCAACCCTGAACCAATTCCCAACATCTGCATGACCATACCAACTTGTAAAGTTTCCTTGATTACCAATATGAAGAAGCCTCATGTTACCATCATAACCGAAATTAGAGTTTGGCGACAATTCAACATAAGCCAAGGAAAAATAGTCCTCACTTCGAGCAACATTATAGTAATAAAAGTCTGACGCTGTATTGGAGAGTCCTGGTGCCGTAGAAAGATATTGATTATTACCTGCATCCTTGCCAGCTTTGCTAACAATTTGAACTTTATTATTACCTGTAGAAATGAAAGCAAACTTGTAAGCATCAGTCTTAGGATTGTTTGTCGTAGTGCCTGCATTCGTTCCATCAGCATACAAATAACGGCCATTACGTCCAGACTGGATAAAGTACCATTTAGGATTTGTTAGAGTAGAAGTCTCAAACTGCGGGAGCTCTTCATGGCCAAATATTTTCCATGTGGAGCCCTCAGTATTAGCATGCCAATAATTGGTAGTCATTCCGCCTGCTGCACTACAATCCCAACAAGTAGAATTATTAAAACCGCTTGTCTTAGAAATATTAAAGGCCCCTTCAGCAAAGGTACTCTCTCCCAAATACCAAGTGGTCCCTTCATCGGCAAAACCTTCCATTTCACTAATTTGTTTACCATTTACATTGCTGACAATCTTAACACCTTCAGCATAGTCCGTTCCATTAACTGGCATAAAGTAGAACTTTGTGTTGGCACTGCTGTAATCCAGTGTTTGAGTTAGCGTCGTCCCATCCCCATACTGTACAAAACCATACGAACGATAGCTCTGAATAGAATAAAGAACAGGATTTGCCGGGTCAGTAGTCAATGTCGGCATTGTGACAGTTGCCCATGCCCCCATAGTTGCAACGAGAGCGAGGAGAAATAAAGATAGTTTTTTCTTCATAATTTATAAAAGGGTTAGTTAATAATAATGTCGTCTTTTGGGGTAGCAGAGGCTGCTTTATTATATATTATATATTGTATGCGCGCGATAAGACACGCGCGAGTGGCGGCAAAGGTAAATGTTTTATGTGCACTCCCCGCAACTTTATGCGTTAAAGTTTGTTAATTGTTCGCGTTTTGAACAAACGAAGGACAATTAGGCGATGCATGGCGCAGCCGAAAACCCGATATGTCTAATTGGCAAGCCACACGCGTGCAGCTTGAAAAATCCACATGTGAACTATGCGAAATCCTCACGTGAACTTCGTCAAATCCACACGTGAACTTTGACAAATCCACGCGTGAACTTTGACAAATCCTCATGTGCTTTTCAAGCTATCCACTGATCGTCTTCAAACAGAACCTTTTACAGCTCTTATTTCTGGAAGCGTCGGGCTTGTTCTTCGATAAGGGCGCGGTCGTCGAAATAGTTGATCTTCATGGCGCGACGCACTTGGTCCATCGTCTCGCAAGCAGCGGCACGGGCCACTTCGCAACCCTTCTTGAGTATCTCATAGACGGCGGGAATGTCCTTCTCGTACTCGGCGCGACGCTGACGGATAGGCTCGAGAGTCTCCTGCAGCACTTCCATCAGGAGCTTCTTGCACTTCACGTCGCCGAGGCCGCCACGCGTATAGTGGTCCTTCATCTCCTGGAGTGTGGCATAGTCACCTGTGATGCGTGCCACCTGCTCGTCGGTAGCGAAGGCATCGAGGTAAGTGAAGACGGTGTTGCCCTCCAGATGACCCGGGTCGCTGACCTGCAAGTGCAGGGGGTCGGTGTACATTGTCTTGACCTTCTTGTTGACCTCGTCGGCAGGGTCGCTGAGGTAGATGCAGTTGCCGAGGCTCTTGCTCATCTTGGCCTTGCCGTCGGTACCCGGCAGGCGCAGGCAGGCAGCGTTCTCGGGCAGGAGTATGTTGGGCTCGACAAGCGTCTCTCCGTAGATATAGTTGAAACGACGCACTATCTCGCGGCACTGCTCGAGCATGGGCTCCTGGTCTTCGCCGACAGGCACTGTGGTTGCCTTGAACATGGTGATGTCGGCAGCCTGACTGATGGGATAGGTGAAGAAGCCGACGGGTATGCTCTCGCCGCTGAAGCCGCGCATCTGTATCTCGGTCTTGACCGTCGGGTTACGTTGCAGACGGGATACGCTGACGAGGTCCATGAAATAGAACGATAGTTCGCAGAGCTCGGGAATCTGGCTCTGGATGAAGAGCGTGCTCTTTGTGGGGTCGAGGCCTGCTGCGAGGTAGTCGAGGGCGACCTCGATGACATTCTGGCGCACCTTCTCAGGGTTCTCGATGTTGTCCGTAAGAGCCTGTGCATCGGCCTCAAAGACGAATATCTTGTCGTAGAGGCCTGAGTTCTGCAGTTCCACGCGACGACGAAGGGAACCTACATAGTGCCCGATGTGGAGTTTGCCTGTTGGGCGGTCGCCTGTTAAAATAATCTTTTTGCTCATTTGGATGGGGTTAATGGGGTTAATGGGTTCCCCCTAAAGGGGGTTAGGGGGTCCTAAACATCTTATCTATTTGCTCCTGCTGGAGGATGGTGAGTATTGTCTTTCCGTTGGGTGTGAGGTTAGGATTGCTGCATTGGAAGAGGTCGCCGATGAGAGTCTCCATCTGCATTGTCGTAAGCGCTTCGCCCACTTCGATGGCATTGCTGCGGGCCAAGACAAGGGCCAACTGGTGGTGAAGGGCATCGGCATGTGCGCCGTCCTGCTGCTTGACAGACTCCACCATCTGCTGCACCACAGCCACTGGGTTGGCTTGTCCCGAAGGTGTCCCCACGATGGAGAAACTGCTGCCACCAAGCGGCGTGATGTCGAAGCCAAGTGCCTTTATATCGTCGAGGATGCCGGTCAGGAGGGCGGCATCGGATGGCGAGAGCTCCAACAGTTCAGGGAAGAGAAGGCCTTGTGTGGCTGTGTTGTGCTCTTGCATCTGCTTCATGTAACGCTCATAGAGGATGCGTATGTGGGCTCGTCGCTGGTCCACCATCATCAAGCCCGATTGCACAGCGGTCAGGATGTACTGGCCTTTGTACTGATAGTGCTGGCTGCTCATCTCTTGGCTCTCTTGGAAAAGAGAAGAGGCAGGGAGCGAGGGGCAGGGGGCAAGAGGATTGTCCTGAAGGCCTGAAGTCTTCTGGTATTCTCTTGCCCCTTGCTCCTTGCCCCCTGCCCCCTCGAAAAGCTTATCCCACTGACGGGTCGGCTTGCTTCTCTCGCTGTGGATGCTGAAGGGATTGTAGGAGGGATTGACCTGTACCCTAGGCACCTTTACATCGCTAAGACCTCTCGCATCGTAGGTCGGAATATCGGGACGCCCCTCCACATCGAAGTCGATGGTGGGCACAGCGTTGAACTTGCCCAAGGCATCGCGTACAGCAGCAAGAATGATGCTCCATATCTCCTGCTCATTCTCGAACTTTATTTCTGTCTTCGTGGGATGGATGTTCACGTCGATGTTGGCAGGATCCACCTGGAAGAAGATGAAGTACGGCACTTGGTCGCCTTCGGGAATAAGATGGCTGAAGGCTTCCATCACAGCATAATGGAAGCGTGGGTGACGCATGAAGCGTCCGTTGACGAAGAGATACTGCGAGGCACCCTTCTTGCGTGCAGCCTCGGGTTTGCCCACGAAGCCGCTTATCTTCACGAGCGACGTCTCCACTTGCAATGGCAACAGCTGTTCGCTGAGTCTCTTGCCGAAGATGCCTACGATGCGCTGCAAGCTTCCGCCTGCCGGCAACTGCATCAGCCTGTTGCCGTTACTCGAAAGCGTGAACGCCACGGAGGGATTGACCAAGGCGATGCGCTCGAAGTCCTGTATGATGTTGTTCAGTTCTGTTTGGTTCGACTTGAGGAACTTCCTTCGTGCCGGCACATTGAAGAAGAGATTGCTGACCTCGAAGTTGGCTCCCACGGGGCATGAGCAAACCTCTTGCGACACGACACGCGAGCCCTCGAGGCACAACTGCACGCCCAACTCCTGCTCTGCCGTTCGGGTCGTGAGCTTGACTTGCGACACAGCGGCAATGGAGGGCAAAGCCTCGCCGCGAAAGCCCATTGTCTGGAGCGTGAAGAGGTCCTCAGCCTTCGCTATCTTCGATGTCGCATGCCGCTCGAACGCCATTCGGGCATCCGTCTCGGTCATGCCCTTGCCGTCGTCGATGACCTGTATGGATGTACGACCCGCATCCTGCACCAGCACGTCGATGGTTGATGCACCGGCATCGACGGCATTCTCCATCAGTTCCTTGATGACGGATGCCGGACGCTGCACCACCTCGCCAGCTGCTATCTGGTTGGCAACGGAATCAGGAAGAAGGTGTATGATGTCCATTTTCTTTCGTTATGGCGTTATTACGTTATGGCGTTATTACGAGAAATTGCTTCATCTCACGCCCGTCAGCAGGAAGCGCCAAAGGATTATCAGAGCAAAGACAAGCGCGATGACAATCGGCCATCCCAGCTTCGAACCACGCTCCTTATGTCTTTGGGCACGAGGAGTATAGTTGATGAATGTGCCGCGGAACTTGTCGGGGTCGTAAGGAGCATCGGTCGCCGGTGCTTCACCCTGCTCACGCTTCACCTCATCGACCAGTTTCTGCAAACGGTCGCGCGATTCATCCGTATAGATGCTTACCCTGCGGAAGCTGCGTGGCTTCCTCGTACTGAACAGATTCATTTTATTGGGTTTGTTGGGTTAATGGGACATCTTGAACTTCAGGAGTTTCGGGAACTTCGGGAACCTCTGGCGTTTCTGGAACATCTGAAGCTTCCGGGCTCTTATCCACGATGCCTCTCTGTTTCTTGATATCGGTGAGCGTCTGCTTTGGTGCAGAATGGCGCACACTTTTCTTGAGCTCCGTTCCTGATTGTTTAGGGCGCCATTCGAAGAGGTCGAACTTGTCTAGCGGCCTTATATAGTCAAACCATGCGAAGTTCTGCAGATAGAGTTTGTCGGGAGGAATAAGCGGAATGGGGTACATGATGCCAGTAGCAGCAGGCATCCAGATATGGTCCACATTCCTTTTGTTCACATACATCTTGAGCAGGGATGTCTCGGTATAGTTCAACTCCACCATTATGCTGTCCTCGTCGAATGGATAGTAATTGACAAAGACGTTGCCTTCGGAAGTAGAAAGGTACAGCTCGCCGTCCTTAAAGTAGGAGTGCATCTCATGCCCCGTTACCTGGTTGTAATGGATGTCGTCTATCTTCTCAACAGAGAGCGCCTGCCGTAGCACGAGCGTACTGTCGATATTGTCGCCGCTGAAGAAGATGCGTATTTCCTCTCCCAACTGCTGCTGCCCTTGTTGCCAGAGGATAGGGTCGCGATACATGTAGAGCACGCTGTCGCGAGTATCATAGACCAGCGAATCGCAGACTGCCTGGAGGTCGTTGCGGAAAGCACGCATGTGGTAATAAGCATGCACCACACGATAAATGGAGTCAGTATCTATATTATAGGTAAAGACCTTGATGGTATCGGCATGTGCGTACATCGTGTCCTGCTGACTGTAGTCGATGGCAAGAGCGCTGTCTGTAGCCATGACATAGCCTGTGCTGTCCTCGTAGTAGCAATACTCACCAGTGAAGATGTTCTTGTTGACCACATCAGTATAGACGACATTGCCAAAGGCTTCGGCAATAGCGACATCGTCATTCCAGACCACACTGTCGCCCACAAGGCGCTTGCCGTTGTTCGTCAGGATACTGCGGTCCAGCAGATGCGAGTGCTTGGCCTGTGTGTCGTAATAGCCGAGTTCGGAGTAGATGTGGTTCTCGCCGTTCTCTATGTTCGACGGGCCGACGATATGGGCGATGGCTGTCTGGTTGTTGTAATGAAGCGTGTCGGAGATGAGCACCGTCTCGGGATTGGCAGGCGGAGCAGGATTGACAAGGCGGACATTATAGTTGAAGACTGCCTCATGTGTGGGAGGGCTGTACTCGCCCCAGTCGCTTGTCAGTTGATTATCGTGGTCAAGGACCTTTCCTCCTTCAAAGAAATAACCGAGTTCGTAAAGGCGGTCATAGTCGAGGCTGTCGGTATAGATAGTCATCGTGCCGTGCTTGAGCACCACATCATAACGCGCCCTTGCCAAGCGGTCGAGGCCATTATAATAGAGGACCTCACTGTTCAGGTGAAGCGTGTCGCCCTGATTCATGCGGACATTGCCAAAGGCATCGAACGAGTTGGTGGATTCGTAGTAGAGGGCACTGTCGCAATACATGAGCACTCCTTCGTGGCTGAATCGCACGTCGCCCACAAGGATTTGTGCCGTTTTGTGCAGCCGCTCGTCGAAATAGAGGCGGTCGGCATGCAGGAGATGCACCTTGCTGTCGGAAGGCGTCCGCTGTTTAGCAGGCTTGCGGTCCGGTGTCACAGCCATAAGCAGGCAAAAGCAGAAGAACAGGGACGCACAAAAGATGTATAGTCGCCGACTCTTCACTTTATCCACCCCTTGTATTGGAAGTCGCAGTCTCTCCAGTCTGGATTGATGCGAATATAAGTACTCTGTTGTTTATCCTTTATCCAGTTAAGGATAGCTTCCTCTCCCTTTTTGTTCTTCACAATATCCTTCATCACTTGGAAGTCCTCGGTGATGCTGGCACGATGTGTGAGGGTACGGTTCTTGAGACGGGCAATGGCACAGACGGTCTTGCCCTTTGTGTTGATCATCGTGAAGGGCTTCGATATCTCGCCCACCTGAAGTGTATCGACCGTGCGGGCCAGTTCAGGCGAGAGGGCAGAGAGCTCGCTCATCTCGAAGCGTGTGGATGTCTCGCCTGTCTCCATGTTGTTGTTGGACAGGATGCCGTGATTGTTGCGTGTGTCCTTGTCATCGGAAGCATAGCGTGCGGCATCCTCGAACGAGATCTTGCCTCCCAGGATGTCCGACTTTATGGAGTCGAGGACAATGAGTGCGCTGTCGATATCTGCCTGTGCCACTTCGGGACGCTTCAAGATGTGGCGGCACTTCATCTTGTCGCCGCGCTTGTCGATGAGCTGAATGATGTGATAGCCGAACTCACTCTGCGCTATCTTGCTCACCTTCTTGGTGTCCGTCAGGCTGAATGCCACATTGGCAAAGCCAGGGTCGAGTTCTCCCTTGCCCATGTACGGCATCTCGCCGCCTTGGCGTGCAGAGCCAGGGTCTTCGCTATAAAGGCGAGCCAAAGTGGAGAAGGATGTCGAGCCGCTGTTGACACGCTCGGCATAATCGCGCAGCAGCTCTTTGACGCGGTCTATTTCTGCCTGTGGGATGCGAGGCTGCAGCACAAGTATCTGCACCTCGACCTGTGTGGGGATGAGCGGCAGGCTGTCCTCGGGCATGTCCTTGAAGTAGCGGCGCACTTCGGCGGGTGTCACTTTGACCTCCGACGTAATGTGTTCACGCATTCGCATGACCGTGAGTTTGTTCTTCCACTGCTCGAAGAGTTCCTCGCGTATTTGTATTGACGGCATCTTCATGTACTCTTCGAGTTTCTCCTTTGAGCCTGCCACCAGGATTCTCTCGTTGAAGTCCTGCTCGACGTACTGATTGACGTCTGAATCGGTCACGTCGATGCTGTCGATGGCTGCCTGATGCATGAAGAGTTTCTGCAGGGCAAGCTGTTCGGGGATGACGCAGTAGGGGTTTCCCTTTATCTGCGAGCCGTATTCCAGACGGTGCTTCTCGACATCGGAGCGCAGTATGGCTTCATCGCCTACAACCCACACCACCTCGTCTATGACATTCTTCTGTGCCATAGAGAACAGGCTGAAGAGCGCTGCAAAGAGACAGAGCGTGTATTTTCTCATGGGAACTTATGGGAGTTATGGGAACAATGAGACGGTGGGAGGATTAGTGGTTGTTTACCGTTGCGAGGGCTGCCTTGTCTATCTCCACCGTGTAGCGCTTGCGCAGTTCTGCCACGAACTCATCCTCTTTGAGGCGCTGGTAGTCGCTGACCACCTGATTGCTTACGTCTGTCCACTCAGCAGGGCCTTTCTTGAGGACCTTGCCGAAGACGCCGACATAGGGGAAGTTCTTGACAGGTTTCAGCTCGGCATCCTTTACCTTGAAGGCCATCTTGTCGATATTGACATTGTCGCCCTTCTTGAAGACACGACGCTCCACGCGAACCATGACGCTGTCCTTGTTGAAGGTCTCGCGTATGGTGTTCATCCACTTGTCTTGCGGCAGTTTCTTGACAAGCTTCTGGACAGCCTTGATGTCGGCTTCGTTCTTGCAGTAATAGACCATTCCGCTATAATGGGGCTCGTCCCAAGCATACTGTTTCTTGTTCTTCTTGAAGTAATTGGTCAGGGCAAGGGTATCCTTGGCTGCAGGCTCCCATACCTTGCTGTTGCACTCTTCGAAGAGGAGCAGGCCGTCGTGGTATTCCTGCACGAGATACTTCAGTTCATTGTCCTTGGCACAGAACTCTGCTGTCTTCTCGTCGAGAATCTGTTCTACGGTCTTCTGGCTTTGTCCTGCAATGGAGTCGAGGAATTGTTGGGCAAGCTGGTTCTCTAGGCCTTGCCCTTCGAGGTATTGCTGTATCTTGTCATGCAGTTCTTCATAAGACTCGAGGTCTTTCTTGTCCAGAAGTTTGACGATGTCGTAGCCGAAAGGCATGAGGAAAGGTTCACTCATCTCGCCCTTCTCAAGCGAATAGGCCACATCCTCGAACTCCTTCACCACCTGATTGGGTCCGATCCAGGGCAACATGCCGCCACGGGAAGCGGAACCAGGATCCTGCGACACCTGTTTGGCCAGTTCGGCGAAGTCGGCTCCGTCTTTCAGGGCTTGATAGACGGAATCTATCCTCACCTTGGCTGCAGCTTTCTGCTCGTCGGTAGCGTCCTGCTTCAGATGAATCAGGATGTGTGCAGGCTGTATGAGCTGCTTGCCTTCGAGGCGTTCGAGCAGGCCGTCGTAGTAAGTGCGCACCTCTTTCTCCTTGGCGCCTTCGGGCACGAGGAGGGGACGTATCTGCTGGTCGCGGTACTGGCGGAACTCCTTCTGATAGCTGGAAAGGGTGTCAAGGTGGTCATCGAGAGCAGCTTGCACCTTGAGCTTGTAGTTCACGAAGAGGTCGGCATATTCCTCGACATTCTTCTTGTCGATGACGCCTTCGGAGTTGTTTTTGTTGTAATTGTATTCGAACTCACTTCGAGTGACGGGCACACCGTTGATGCGCATCACGATGGGGTCTTCCTGTGCGGCAGCTGTCATTGCGAGGGCTGCCAAAGCAAAACTAACAAGTATCTTTTTCATTTCTTCTTTTTTTCTGAGTATTCTGAGTGTTCTGAATAATCTGTGTTATCTGATAGTGATTTTATTGCGGACGGCTGTAGTTGGGGGCCTCGCTGGTGATGGTGACATCGTGCGGATGGCTTTCCTGGACGCCGGCGTTGGTGATGCGCACGAACTTGGCGTTGTGCAGGTCGTCTATTGTGCCGGCTCCGCAGTAGCCCATACCGCTTCTGAGGCCGCCTATGAGTTGGTAGATGACCTCCTGAACCGAGCCTTTGTAGGGCACGCGGCCTGCGATACCTTCGGGCACGAGCTTCTTCGTGTCCTTGACGTTGCCCTGGAAATAGCGGTCTTTCGAGCCGCACTCCATGGCCTCGAGGGAGCCCATGCCACGATAGCTCTTGAACTTCCTGCCATTATAGATGATGGTGTCGCCAGGGCTTTCCTCTGTGCCTGCCACGAGCGACCCTATCATGACGCTGTTGCCGCCTGCTGCAAGCGCTTTCACCACATCGCCGCTATAGCGCAAGCCGCCGTCGGCGATAAGAGGCACGCCTGTCCCTTTGAGTGCGCTTGCCACATCATAGACGGCACTGAGCTGCGGCACACCGACGCCTGCCACGACGCGTGTCGTGCAGATGCTGCCAGGGCCGATGCCCACCTTGATGCCGTCGGCTCCTGCCTCCACAAGCATCTTGGCTGCCTCGCCGGTGGCGACATTGCCCACCACGATGTCCACATTCGGGAACATCTGCTTGGCTTCCTTGAGCTTCTCCACGACAAACTTGCTGTGGCCGTGAGCGGTGTCGATGACGATGGCATCCACATCGGCTTCCACGAGCGCCTTTATGCGGTCGATGGTATCGGGAGTGACACCCACACCGGCAGCCACGCGCAGACGGCCTTTGCTGTCCTTGCACGCCATCGGTTTGTCCTTGGCCTTCGTGATGTCCTTATAGGTAATCAGGCCTATGAGCTTGTTGTCGTCGTCGAGCACGGGCAGCTTCTCTATCTTGTTCTCCTGCAAAATCTTGGCAGCCGCTCCGAGGTCTGTCTGTACGTGGGTTGTGACGAGATTCTCGCTTGTCATCACTTCGTCGATGGGGCGGTCTATGTTCTGCTCGAATCGGAGGTCGCGATTCGTGACGATGCCTTTCAGGTGGCGCTCGTCATCCACGACGGGGATACCGCCGATGTGGTATTCCGCCATCAGCTCGAGTGCGTCGCGCACGCTGCTGCCCAGCTTGATGGTGATGGGGTCGTAGATCATACCGTTCTCGGCACGCTTCACGATAGCCACCTGACGGGCCTGCTCCTCGATGCTCATATTCTTATGAATCACGCCGATACCGCCTTCACGGGCAATGGCGATGGCCATTGTCGACTCCGTGACCGTATCCATGGCTGCCGTCACGAATGGAATCTTCAGTTCTATGTGCCTGGAGAACAATGTCTCGAGCTTCACGGTGCGAGGGAGCACTTCGGAATAGCCGGGGACCAACAGGACGTCGTCGTAGGTGAGACCGTCCATCACAATCTTGTCTGCAATAAATGATACCATAACCTTATAATAAAATTTTTGCGTGCAAAGATATGAAAAAAATGCTTAGGTTGTATTTTGCAAGGCAGGATTTTTTCCCTTATTTTACCTTATTTAATAATAACTGGCTCTTACCTTGAAAAACGCGCTGTGAGGGGGTGAAAAATTCCGCGTGCGGCGATGGCAATCCCCGCGTGCGGCGATGACCATTTCCGCGTGCGGCGTTGCCAATCCCCGCACGCGGCGTTTTTCACCCCCCTGTACGGCCATTTTTATCCATCTGCCCGACATCTGGTTCTTCCCCCTACAAAAACATCTTTTTTCGTAAAAAATATGCGGTTCTTTGTGCGGCCGTTCACTATTTTTTATTATTTTTGCATCGGAATTTACACACTTAATACTCATTTTTACTTATGCTTCGTAACATTCGTTTGACACTCGCCATCATCTTCTGGGTGCTGATAACCTGGCTCTTGTTGGACTTCACGGGAACAGCTCACGCCTATCTCGGATGGATGGCCAAAATCCAATTCATTCCGGCTCTGCTGGCGCTGAACATCGGAGCCCTGCTCTTCGTCGTCACACTCACCCTGCTGATGGGACGCATCTACTGCTCCGTCATCTGTCCGCTGGGTGTGATGCAGGACGCCATCGCATGGCTGCGGAAAAAGAAGAACAAGTACAGCTACTCGCCCGAACGCACCGTGCTTCGCTATACCGTACTGGTTGTGGCCTGCGCCTCGCTGGCTCTGGGCGTGGCATGGCTGGGGGGACTCATCTTCCCCTACAGCACCTACGGACGCATCGTATCGACCATCGTGGCTCCCATCTACAAGCTTGCTAACAACGGACTCGCGGCGCTTTCGGAGCACTACGGCAGCTATGCGTTCTACGAGGTTGATGTCTGGTTCAAGAGCGTCTCGGCCCTGGTTGTCGCCCTACTCACTTGGGGCATCATCGCTGTGCTGGCCTGGAAAGGAGGACGCACGTGGTGCAACACCATCTGCCCCGTCGGCACTCTGCTCGGCCTCATCAGCAGACACTCGCTCTTCAAGATGACCATCGACGCAGACAAGTGCAAGAACTGCCGCAAGTGCGAGCGCAACTGCAAGGCTTCCTGCATAAATATCGACACACACACCATCGACTACTCCCGCTGCGTGGTCTGCGGCAATTGCGAGGGAGACTGTGCATTCGACGCCATGCACTTCACCAGCCTCTCCAAAGGAAAGGGAGCATCTTCTACCTCGGGTTCGCCGTTCACCCCTCCTTTGGAGGGGACGGGGGAGGCTGGAGCTGGCCGTCGCGCCGTGTTGACGAGTGTTGCTCTCCTTGCCGGAACGGCGCTCGCAAAGGCGCAAAGCAAGGTGGAGCCCAAGACGACAGACGGCGGCCTGGCTGACATCATAAAGAAGAAGAGGCCAAAGCGTGAGAAACTCATCACGCCTCCGGGTTCGCTCTCCATCAGGAATCTCCGCTCGCACTGCACGGCCTGCCAGCTTTGCATCGACGCATGTCCCAACGACGTGCTGCGCCCAAGCAGCAGCCTCGACCGCTTCATGCAACCCGAGGTGAGCTACGAACGCGGCTACTGCCGTCCCGAATGCAATCGCTGCTCGCAGGTCTGCCCGACGTCGGCCATCCGGCCTGTTTCCGTGGAAGAGAGGACTGCCATTCAGGTCGGCCACGCCGTATGGACGCGCGACCTCTGCATCCCCGTCAAGGACGAGAAGCCTTGCGGCCTCTGCGCCCGAAAGTGCCCGGCTCAGGCCATACAGATGGTGCCTCTGCAGGCCGGCGTGCATCAGGACGGCTGGCGCTGGCGCGATGCCGACAACCAAGAAATACCGAGGGAGAAGGTGCTGCTCATTCCCGTCGTCAACGAAGAGAAGTGCATCGGCTGCGGAGCCTGCGAGAACCTCTGCCCGTCGAACCCCATCAGCGCCATCCACGTTGAAGGTCACGAGGTGCATCGGGAGATTTAGCTCCGGCATAGAGAAATAAACGCCTACCGTTATACCGTAATAACGTTATAACGTAATATCGAAAAACCAAAGGAAATGAAAAAACATATCGACAGAAGAGACTTCCTGAAAGTCACGGGAACAACTGCAGCAACGGCGGCTCTGGCATCGTGCGGCGTACAAGGCGGCACAGATGACGAAGTGGACTACATGGGACATCACGAGGGGCCCGTTCCTACCGACAAGATGACATACCGCACCAACCCCAAGCAAGGCGACAAGGTCAGCCTGCTCGGCTACGGATGGATGCGGCTGCCAAACACAAAGGACGAGGACGGCCGCGACGTCATCGACCAGGAGCAGGTGAACCGCCTTTGCAAGTACGCGCTCGACCACGGCGTGAACTACTTCGACACGTCGCCGGCATATTGTCGCGGCAAGAGCGAAGAGAGCCTCGGCATTGCCCTGGAAGCCAGCGGCTACAAGCGAGAAGACTATTTCATCGCGACAAAGATGTCCAACTTCTCGCCCTCACAATACGATTTCGAAGAGGGAAAGGCGATGTTCGAGCGCAGCCTCGATTTCCTCAAGACAGACTACATCGACTATCTCCTCTTGCACAGCATCGGCGGCGGAGGCATGAACCCTGTCCACCAACGCTACCTCGACAATGGCCTCCTCGACTGGCTTGTGGAGCAGCGAGAGGCAGGACGCATCCGCAACCTCGGCTTCTCCTTCCACGGCGATGTGGCTGTCTTCGACTGGGCCATGGCGCATCATGAGGAATATCACTGGGATTTCGTCCAGATACAGGCCAACTATGTCGATTGGGAGAACGAAAACGACAAGGGGCGCTCGGGGAAGTACCTCTATGGAGAGCTGGAGAAGCGAGGCATCCCCGTTGTCATCATGGAACCGCTGCTGGGAGGCCGACTCTCGAAGGTGCCCGATCATGTCGTGGCGCACTTCAAGCAGCGCAAGCCGGAGGACAGCGTGGCCTCCTGGGCCTTCCGGTATATCGGTTCAAAGCCCGCGGTGCTCACCGTGCTGAGCGGCATGACCTACATGGAGCACCTGGAGGACAACCTGCGCACCTACTCTCCGCTCGAACCCCTTTCTGAGGAAGAACAGCAGTGGCTCGAGAAAGAGACGGCAACGCTCATCAAGAGCTATCCCACCATCGACTGCAACGACTGCAACTACTGCATGCCCTGCCCCTACGGCCTCAACATCCCGGCCATCTTCGTACATTATAATAAATGTGTCAATAAAGGCAATGTGCCCGAGAGCCAGCAGGCGAAGAACTACCAGAAGGCAAGGCGGGCTTTCCTCGTCGGCTACGACCGCAGCGTGCCCAAGCTCCGCCAGGCCAACCACTGCATCCAGTGCCGCGAATGCGTGAGCCATTGTCCGCAACAAATCGACATCCCACGCGAGATGCAACGCATCGACGACTTTGTCGAGAAGCTCAAGCAAAACAAACTCTAAAGGCATTGTGAATCAACCCCTTAGGTGGCACCCAAAACGCCGCCTGCGGGGATTGCCAACGCCGCACGCGGAAATGGTCATCGCCGCAGCCGGGGATTGCCAACGCCGCAGCCGGGGATTTCAACTGCCTGCTGAGGCATTGTAAAACAACAAAAAAACCCCTTCCCGGAATCCCGAGAAGGGGTTTTTCGTATAGCCTGCTATTTCTTTTCGCTCATCGTGAAGTCGAGGGTGCCGCCTGCCATGAGTTGCTTGTGCGTGAGCTTCCAGTCGGTGATCTTCTTGCCATTGAGCTTCACACCCTTCACATAGATGGCTTTGTCCGACTTGCGCGGCGCATTGATGGTCAGGTCGTTGCCGCCAGGCATGTGGAGCACGGCGCGACGGAACAGCGGTGTGCCGATGACGTACTCTGCCGAGCCGGCATTGAAGGGATAGAAGCCGAGGGACGAGAAGATGTACCAGGCCGACATCTGTCCGCAGTCGTCGTTGCCGGCATAGCCGCAGGGCGTGGCGTTGTAGAACGTACTGCGCACCTGCTCGACCAGCTCCTGGGTGCGCCAAGGCTGACCTGCGAAGTTATAGAGGTAAACAGTGTGGTGGCTCGGCTCGTTGCCGTGGGCATACTGACCGATGAAGCCGCTGGCATTGCCGTTCACCTCGCCGCTTGTCTCCGACAGCGTAAAGTTCTCGTCGAGCTTCTTGATGAAAGGCTTCACGCCGCCAAAGAGGTCGATGAGCCCCTGCGGGTTCTGCGGCACGAACCACATGTACTGCCATGCGTTGCCCTCTACGAAACAAGGATTCTCATAGCTCAGCGGGTCGAAAGGCTCCAGCCAGTTGCCCTTGTCGTCCTTGGGTTGGAAGAAGCCCGTGGCAGGGTTGAAGAGGTTACGATAGTACTCGCTGCGCTTGATGAAGCGCTCGTAGTCTTGCTGTTTGCCAAGCTTCTTTGCCACAGCCGCCACGCACCAGTCGTCGAAAGCCTGCTCCATGGTGATGCTGACGCTGACGTTCTGCCGGTTCTGAGGCATGTAGCCGTACTCCTCCCACACCTCGAAGGGACTGTTGGGGTGCGTTCGGGTGCTGCTCTCCACCATAGCCTTGTAAGCACGCTCCACGTCGAGACCGGGCAGCTCGGACAGGATGGCGTCGGCCACAACGGGGATGGCGTGGTTGCCTATCATGCAGTAGTTGTCCTGCCCCCAGAGGTCCCAGATGGGCAGATAGCCGTATGTCTCGTGGTGCAGCACCATGTCGCGGACGAACTGGGCAGCGATGTCGGGATATAGCAAAGTGTAGAGAGGATGGGCTGCGCGGAAGGTGTCCCAGAGGCTGAAGGTGCTGTGATATGCCTGTCCCTTCGGCATCTGCTTGATCTCGAAGTTGGTGTCCATGTAGCGGCCGTCCACGTCGCTCATCGTGTTGGGCTGCATGAGGACATGATACAGGCCGGTATAGAAGATAGTCTTCTGGGCATCGGTGCCTTCTATGTCGATGGTGGCGAGTTCCTTCTCCCAGGCATCATGGGCAGCCTTGGTGTAGTAGCTGAAGTCGAAGGACTGCGCTTCCGCCTTCATGTTCCTGCGGGCACCGTCGTTGTCAACGGCAGAAATGGCCACCTTTGCCAATACATCTTTATTATTATTAGGGAAACGCAATGCGGCACGCAGGGTGCGACCGTTTACCACATCGCTCTTTCCTGCATCTCGGCCGCCGTCCATCAGGATGCGGCTCTCGAAGGGACGGGAGAACTCTATGCGGAAATACACTTTGCGCAGCTTAGCCCAGCCGGTCACGACACGGAAACCCTCGATGGTCTTGTCGTCGAGGATGCGTATCTGGCTCTGGATAATCTGATAGGCGCGGCGGCCCGTGTAATAGGCATCGCCCCGGAAGGTCATTCTGTCGAGGTCGAGGATGACGGTCTGCTCTTTGCCTTGGGGGAACTCGTACCTGTGGATGCCTGCATGAACGGTAGCCGAGAGCTCGACCTTTATGTTCTCTCCACCAAGGAGGTTGACCATATAATAGCCCGGAGCAGCGCTTTCCTGGTCGTGCTTAAAGGGGAGCGCGAAGATACCCTTGCGGAGCAGTTCGGGCGTGACGTGCTTGGTGGTAGGCATCAGGGAGATGTCGATGAGGTCGGTGCAGCCCGTCCCGCTGAGGTGCGTGTGGGTGAAGCCGAAGATGGAGTCGCGGTTGTAGTCGTAGCCGCAGCAAGGGTCCCATGTGACATACTGCTCCGTCTCGGGAGCCAGCTGCACCATGCCCTGGGGCATCGTGGGGCCCGGGAATGTGCTGCCGCTCAGAGCGCCAGTGTCGTCGGTCTGCGTGCCGATGAACGGGTTGACATACTTGGTATAATCGGTCGCCACGCTGCCCAATGCAACACTGGCGGCAAGGCAAACAAGTGCTATGCGTTTTGTGGAGAACATAATAAAAGGTGTTAATATTTGCTGCAAAGTTCGGGATTTCTTTTGTCATTTACAAAAAAAGCCCTACTTTTGTGCCGAAAAAGACAACGAAAAGAATGAAACGCCTCCTCATTTTGATGTTCGCTGCGCTTCCTTTCGGCACACTTTCTGCCCAGTTGCGCGACACCGCTCGTGTTGACACATTGCGCGAGGTGGAGGTGCGAGGCGACTCTACCCTGCGCGTCAACGAGGCCATTCGCCGCTCGATAGGCAATGAGAAGACCACCCGCATCGGCTATCCCTCCGTGAGCGATGTGCTCGGCCCCAGGATAACGGACAAAATCATGCACCCCTTTGCCGTAAAGGACCGCAAGCGGGACAAGAAGCATGCCCGCGACCGCAAGATATTGGAGGAGTACGAAGAACTGTATCGCGTGAAGAGCTTCGAGGAACTCCTCGACGAAGCCATCCGCCAGCAAGCCATCGAAGACGGCAAGGAGCCGCCTGCCCGCTCCGGAAAGAAGAAGTGAGCTTTGCTCCCCTCAACTCCCATCCATCCCCATCTCTCCCATTAAGCCCATTAACCCCATCCCATCCATGACCAGACAAGACAAGCGCTTCATGCAGCTCGCCATCGACCTGAGCATCGACAACGTGGCCAACGGCGGCGGACCCTTCGGCGCAGTCATCGTGAAGGACGGCGAAGTGATAGCCACCGGCACGAACCGCGTGACCGCCAACAACGACCCGACTGCTCATGCCGAGGTCACGGCCATCAGAGCCGCCTGCCAGAAAAAGGACAATTTCAAGCTCGAAGGCTGCACCATATACACCTCATGCGAGCCCTGCCCCATGTGCCTGAGCGCCATCTACTGGGCAGGCATCAGCCGCATTTGCTTTGCCAACACAAAACAGGACGCCGAGGACATCCATTTCGGCGACAAATTCATCTACGAAGAGATAGAGCGTCCCATCCCGGAACGCACCATCCCGACAGAGAACTTCATGCGCGAGGAGGCACTGCAGGCTTTCCGCGATTGGGAGGCCAAAACAGACAAGGTGGAATACTGAGCCGGCGGCATTGAAAATCCCCGGCTGCGGCGTTGCCAATCCCCGCACGCGGCGATGCCAATCCCCGGCTGCGGCGATGCCAATCCCCGGCTGCGGCGATGACCAATTCCGCACGCGGCGTTTCAACACCCCCGCAGCCCTATGAAAAAAGCCCCACAGGAGCATCCCCCATTTTTAATTTTTAATTTGTTTTTTAATTTGAGAAAGTTCACTCCCGCCATCCTGACCCTGCTGATATTCCTGCTGGCACAAGGAATCGGCTCACTCCTGCTCTTCGGAACCGGCATGCTGATTTCACCGGAGTTCAACACCGCACTCCGAGCCTACTTCAGCGGCGAGGCCCAAAGCCTCCCATTGCTCGAGTTGCTGCCCGTCTCGCTCTTCTCAATTAGCCTGATGGCCACAAACATCCTCGCCATACTGGCCTGCTGCCTCCTCCTGCACAACATCCGCTTCGTCACAGCCCCCGACATCAGAGCCATCAACTGGCGAACAGGCGCTATTGCCGTCGCAGCAGGCATCCTGGGAGCCATCAGCATCTCCATCATGACAGAAACAGTGGAGCTGCCCGACATCATGAAGCAGATGTCGCTCGAGATGTCGCACGACTTCTGGGGCATGCTCGCACTCGTCATCATAGGCCCCATCACCGAAGAACTGCTCTTCCGCGAAGCCATCGAAGGCGAAATGCTGCGTCGCGGAGCAAACCCCTGGACAGCAATCATCGTCTCGGCCCTCGCCTTCAGCATCGTGCATCTCAACCTCGCACAAGGACTCTATGCACTGCCCCTCGCCATCATCTTCGGCATCATATACTATAAGACCGGAAACATCGTGCTGACATCCATCCTGCACATCATCAACAACGGCATCGCAGCCGTACAGCTCTACACCTTCGGAACAGACATCGAGGACATCTCCTATGCCGACTGGTTTGGCGGAAAAACACAAGCCTACACCGTCATGCTGATAACCGGGATACTATGCCTCACTCTGACAAAGATTTTCTGGGACAAATATCAACCACCCAAAGAAACAAAAAAACACGAGCCTCTGGCAGAAAATGCCAAAAACCCGTGTTAAATTTATTAAACGACCCTCAAAATATGTTAATTTTGCTTAAATGCCACTTGCCGCACGCTTGTATTCCCTAATTGTGTTGTACCTTTGTGCTGAATTTATCCGCAAAAGGCCAAACTATGTTAAGAAACGAAACGTAAAAAAGGAACTACATTATTTATTAATTAATAACTTTTTAACAAATGAAAAAGAAACTCTTTCAAATCATCATGCTGCTGGTAGCTACAGTCAGCGTGGGTTCGTTTGTATCTTGTAAGGATACCAACGAAGATCTCTACAACGAGTTGCGTGTACAGACTCTTGACGACAATGCCAAGCTGGCAGATGCTCTTAACGCTCGCATCAAGGATCTGCAAGATCAGATTGACTTGATGAAGAAGTGGGAAGACCAGCTCTGCAAGTGCGATCCCGCCGCTCTCCTTAAGTCAGCCAACGACTACACCGATGCAGAAATCGCAAAGCTCAAGGCTATTGTTGATGCACTTGGCGACAAGGCAGATGCTGCAACTGTAGCTGACTTGACCACCTTGGTTAACAACATCAACGGCCGTCTTGGTATTCTGGAAGGCCAGAACCTCGACAACAGAGTTGCCACTCTCGAGGCTGCCCAGGGTCTTCTCAAAGAGCAAGTCGATAAGCTGGAAAAAGCTCTTGAAGAAGTAAGAACAGGCACTGATGGCATTCAGAGCATTCTTCAGAGACTGGCTACAGCCGAAGAGGCTATCAAGAACGGCAAGACTGCCGCTGAACAGCTGGCTAAACTGATTAATGATGCACAAGGTACTGCCGATGATGCTTTGTCTCTTGCACAAAAGGCATTCGACAATGCACAGGAAGCTCTCAAGTTTGCCGACAGAATCGCAGCACTCGAAGCTGGTCTGGACGCAGAAAAGGGTGCTAAGGAACTTGCTAAGGAAGCTCTCCAAAGGGCTAACGACGCTTACGACCTGGCTATCATAATTCAGGGCACAGCAAACACCAACAAGGATAATATTGCAACTCTCCAGGGAGACTTGGGGGAACTCAGCAAACTTGTTGAGAAATACAAAGGTGCTTTGGATGGTGACATCAGTGGCCTCAAGGAAAGAGTCGCTCGTCTTGAAGAACAAGCCAAGAACATTGAGAAGAATGCAAATGCTATCAAGGACATCGAGGGTCGTCTCGACGGGATTGATGTTAGCATAACTGCAGCATCCGACGAAGCCAACAAGGCATACGACAAGGCTGTTGAGGCATTCAACAAAGCTGATGCTAACGAAAAGGCCATCAGCGATTTGAGCAATATCGTCACAGAGAACAAGACCAATATTGGAAACCTCCTGAAGGATGTTGAGGACCTGCAGGAAGCTGTTAAGCAAATCTCAGTGAACGCAACCAACATCAAGAATCTCGAGGAAGCTCTGAATACCACAAACGAGAATGTTAGCAAGCTGAATGAGAAGTACGAAAGCCTCGAGAAGGAATTGGGCGACCTGAAGACTGAGCTCGCAACACTGAAGGGAGATTGCGCAAACAACCTCCTGCAAGCTAAGTTGTATGTTCAGGAAGAGATTAATACACTCAAGAATTGGATTATCGCCGAGCTCAAGAACTATGTTCAGAAGAGCGACCTCGATGCTTATGCTACCGATGCTGAGCTGAACAAGGCAGTTGCTGACCTGATTGACAAGATTAACGCTGGCGACCAGACTCTCGGCAAGGAACTCACTGACCTCTCTGACAAGGTTGCTGCCAACGAAACATCTATCTGGTACATCAACGAAGCACTCAAATATCTTGCAAGCAAGACCGCCGACTTCGTAACTGAAGACGACTTGAAGACATGGGCAGAACTCCTCAAGGCTGCTACAGGCGAACAAGTTGCAAATGCTAAGGCTGACATCCTCAAGGAACTCCTTGACAAACTCACTGCAACTGTAGAAGCTGCTAAGGTAGAGATTAACAATAACATCAACAGCAACATCAACATTGCTATTGGTAGTCTCGATACTGGTGTAACCGAAGCAAGACTCAAAGAGTTAATCGAGTCAATGTTCGGCACATCAGATCCCGCTGATTTGAAGGAACTCGCTGGTCTCATCGCTCGCGTTACCGCTCTCGAAGCAGCTGACAAAGAACTTGAGAAAAAGATTGATGCCAACAAGACGACTATTGGCGAGGTTAAAGATAATTTAGGCAAGCTCATCAAGAAAGTTAATACATTGGTAGATGTTGTTAATAATTTGAAGACGCGCATGGCCAATGCTGAGAAGAAGCTCAAGGAGATTGAACCTAAGGTTGAAAAACTCACAAAGGATGTAGCTGCCATTCAGTCATATCTCGCTAAGCAGATTACCGGCATCACAATTCAGGGCACAAACAACCCAATGTTCGGTTCCTTCAGCATCCCCGCAAACATCCAGTCCAACATGCTCGTTGCTTACTATGGCACACCTGCAAATGTTGAATTCCCCACCACCGACGATGCCAAGTACATCCGCAAGGCTGAGGTTCTCACAGCTAAGGATTGGGAGATGATTACAATGACTCCCTTCGAGCAATTCAAGTATAGCGGAACCAGAACCCTTGTAAACGAGGACGAAAATGGTAAGGCTTATGCCGGCAAGGTATATGTAACTGTTAATCCTACAAATGTTGACGCTACTGGTCTGAACCTCGAAATCGTAAACAGCCAGGATGAGCCTTCACTCATCACACTCTCTCCCCTCAAGAAGAGCTATGAGACTTTGAAGTTCGGCTTAGACGTGCCGACACGTGCCGACAATGGCTTCTATGAAGCAAGTGCATTCGTTTCTAAGAAGCAGATTGAGAACGTCGACGGAATCGAGTTCAAGGAAGAGGACCTGACAAACCTCATCGAAGACGCAAGGTCAGAAATCAGAGATATGGTTGAGACCTTCTTCAAGAGCACAGGTGCAACAGGCCATCTCGACAAGGTAGCTACCGATATGTATCAGGTACTGCGCAGCTTGAGCCTCGAGCGTAAGGGTCTGAAGTGCCCGTTCAAGGACATCAACGACAAAGACCAGGCTATTTACTCTCAGTACAACCTCGCTGCTACAGCTGTCAAGCCTCTCACTTTGGGCTCACTCAAGTTCCTTGAGGACTACGACACATTCCCCGGCTTCGAAGATGCTCAAGATTACATCCTGAAAGACTTTGGTGATGCATTAAAGAAATATGTACATGTATACTTCGAGAAATTCGATAAATGCTGGACTGTAAGCACTCTTAAGGGCTTCAACTTCGACGGCATAACACTTGTTGCCGATGCCAACAATCTCATCCTGAAATGGGAGGCAAGACTCTCTAGCTTCACAATGAATGGCAATGGCTATCGCTTCGACATTCCTGCTTCTGGCAGCGTTGATATCATGTTCGACGAGGGTCTGACAAACAGCGGAGCCGCAGTTACAATTCCCGATGCATACAAGTTCATTCAGGAGAAGTTCAATGTTAAGAGAACTACTCTTGTCATCAAGGGCGACCTCACAGACGGTCTGACAGCTATGCTCGTTATTCCTGCAAGGAGTGATTCCGATGGTCAAATCGCTGCTTATGCAACTGCCGACCTGACCGACACCTTTGTTAACTATGCAGGTGGCGTTATCACCCTCACAAAGAACACTGGTGCAACTCTTGATATTGCAAGTGTAGCAGCAAATGTACTTAGCACTCTGGCCACAGAAACAGCTCTTGGAAATCTGGAAGGCACAAAGGGTTCTGTTACCATTCCTGTTGTAACAGAAGTTTCTAAGGACCTCAGAGATCTGATTAAGGGTCAGGATGATGTTATCAAGACACTCACAGCACTCGTTGAAAACCTGAATCACTTCCTTGGTCAGATAATGACTTACGAGCCTCTGATTAACTCTAACATCGACGAATTCCTGAATTCAAATCTTATTAAGTACCTGAAGAAGATTGACCATACCACAATGTGGTTCTTCCAGTCCATCAACCGTCGCTTCGGTCCGTTCATCGTTGCCAGCAACGACAATAAGGGCTTCAAGCGCATGAGCTTAAGTCCCACTATTCCTACTGAGATGGAGAAGAGTGGATTGAAGCTCTATCCCACCACGAAGAACATGGAACTCATCGTTCCTATCGCAAGAAAGCACGTTGCTGTTACCAATGTCTTCGTTGACGGTGACCTCACAAAGAACGCTCAGGATGGTGATATCGCCTGCATAAAGAAGCTGTCTGCAGCCAACCAGGACGATGAACTCAATGTAGTATTGGACGGCACAACACGCTGCGTTCATGTTAACAACATGGATCCTGGCTACATTTACGAGGTTGCTTACTCTGTACTCGACTTCGAAGGCAACATCTCTACTTACAAGACCTACATCAAGGTTAAGTAATAACAAATCCACTTTCTGAACTAATAATAAGTAATGAATATGAAACTTAAGAAGATATTAATGTCAGCTGCCCTGCTTGCCGGATGCCTCACAGCATCCGCGCAGCAGCCGCAGGCTACAGAAGCAAAGCCCTGCGAGGCATTTGCTCCTCACTGGTATGTTCAAGCTCAGATTGGCGGACAGTACACCCTGGGCGAAGTAAAATTCAGCGACCTTCTTTCTGGCAACCTCCAGTTCGCAGGCGGCTACAACTTCACTCCCGTATGGGGTCTGCGTCTTGCTCTTGACACATGGCAGAGCAAGGGTGGTACTGACCTTGGCTATCTTGGTCTTGGCACACAAACCTGGAAGTACAACTTCATCGCTCCCACACTCGACGTTACTTGCGACCTGACCAACTGGATTTATGGCTACAAGGCAGACCGTATCTGCAACTTTGGCCTGTTGGCTGGCTTAGGTGCTAACATCGGTTGGAACAACGACGATGCTGCTGCAGTAAGAAATCTTATCTTTGCTACAGGCGGCACTGCCATGGATCCTGCACACACGATGTCTCTGCTTTGGGACGGCACAAAGACCCGCTTCGTAGGTCGCTTTGGTGCTTACCTCGACTTCAAGGTTAGCCGTCGCGTTGCTCTCGGCCTCGAGCTGAACTGCAATGCTACCTCCGACCACTACAACTCAAAGAAGGCAGGCAACGCCGACTGGTACTTCAACGCACTGGCTGGTGTAAAGGTAAGACTTGGCAAGCTCGCTCCGAAGAAGGCTCCAGAACCAATCGTAGTAGAGAAGATTGTCGAGAAGATTGTTGAGAAGCCCGTAGAAGTTCCTGTTGTTAAGGAGCCCGAAACTCCGAAGCGCGAGACTCTGCGTCGCGACATTTTCTTCACACTCCGTGGTTCAGAGGTCAGCAGGACCGAGATGACGAAGGTAGAGGATGTTGTGGCTTACATGAACAAGTATCCCGAAGCAAAGGTTTCCGTAACAGGTTACGCTGACAAGGGTACTGGCAATCCTCGCCTCAATGTTGGTTACGCTCAGAGGCGTGCTGATGTTATCACCAACATGTTGGTTAACAAGTTTGGCATCAGCCGCAGCCGCATCATTTCAGACAGCAAGGGTGATACCGTTCAGCCCTACGAGCAGAACGACCTCAACCGTGTAACTATCTGTATTTGCGAGTAACATTTAACTCTATTTAAATACTTAACTTCCCCCCGTCATTCTGCTGCAAGCGTAGTGGCGGGGGGAATAATTATCATCAATGAAAAGACTCTACACTTTATTTCTTATAACCTCGCTGAGTTTGGCGAGTGCTATTGCACAGGATAGAGGTACTGGCATCATAGGCAACTATTACTATCGTGTCCGCAACGCTGGTCAAGACCGCTATGTTTATGTAAGGGACAACTATGACGAATCCGACATAGCTCGTCAGCAACCAGACTTCGGGGCTATTGAGTTGTGGAAGGATGCCAGTAAGACAATTTCCGATCCTGGCTCAGTCATCTATGTCCTGAATAAAGGTGGTGGGTATTTCGACCTTCAGGCTCAAGGCACTGGTGTTGAAAAGCTCACAAAATTCAATGTCCACATCAGAGAACTGAATGGGCCAGGTCAAAAAGGGCTTTATGAAGTCTATGTAACTAAAGACAACGTCACTCAATATCTTGACGACGAGAGAACCATCACACGAGATGACGGCGAGCTTGGCATACACAACAAAGACCAAAAATACCGTTGTTGGATTGTCGATAAAATTGAGACCGACCATGCCACCAACTATTTTGGCGTCAAACCGACGATTCAGTTAAATGGCAAATACTATCGTCCTTTCTATGCCGACTTCCCCTTCAAGCTTGCTTCTCCGGGCATGCATGTCTATTATGTCAATAGTGTCAAAGGCGACGAGGCTGTATTGAAGGAAGTGGAAGGCGAGATAGCTGCCAACACTCCTGTTGTCATAGAATGTGCATCCGACAATCCCTCCAACAACCGCTTAGAGCTTCTCTACACCAAGCCTGCCAACCTATCGGGCAACAAGCTTGCAGGCATCTATTTCTGCAATCAGAATAGAGGCAAGAACTCGAAAGAGGCATATAAGGTGTTCGATGCATCCGCAATGCGAGTCCTCACGATAGCCAACGGCAAACTCGTTCTGAGCAACAACGAGAATCAATTGCTCAGCTCAAAGCATTTGCAAGTGGTGAATACCATTGACTGGGATTCCGACGACGAAGACGAAGTCTCTCTTAATTGCATTCCCGCCAATACATGCTACCTCATGGCAGATGCCGGCACCCCTGCCACACTCAACATCCGCTTCGAGGGCGTAGGCATCGACGAGATTCTTGCCGAGAAGAAAGACAAGTCTGCAGAAGGCGTCTATACTTTGAGCGGCACGCAGCTCCGTGCTACCAACGATGTGCAGGGTCTGCCCGCAGGTCTGTATATCGTAGGCGGAGTGAAGTTTGCCATCAAATAGCCTCATCCCTACCCCCTCTCCTTAGGGAGGGGGCAGAGGTGGGGGATGATATACATTATAATATATAATACCGTAATAGCATGAAGAAGTTTGGAGTATTCCTTGTCGCTCTGTCGCTGACAACAGTCATGCCGGCTCAGGACGAGACAAAAGACAAGCAGTCCATCACCTCCCTGATGGCTGAGAAGGGCATTTTGAACCACATGGATATCGGCGTCAACGTCGGCACTTTAGGCATTGGCATTGATGTAGCGATGCCTGTAGGCGACTACGTGCGCATCCGTGCCGGCTACAACTATATGCCTCGCATCACTCTCCACTCCAACTTCAACATCGAGACGAGCAACGGCAGTTACAGCAATCTTTTGTCGAAGGTGGACAAGATCAACGACAAGCTTGCCGAGTATAACATTGACTTGAACACGCCTGGCTATGAGGAATACAAAAAGATGTACGACAAATTCAGCAAAGTCGAGAAACGCGACTATGTGACGATGGGCCTTAAGCCCAATGTACATCAATTCAAGTTCCTGGTAGATGTATTGCCCTTCAAGAACAACAAGCATTGGAGCTTCACGGCCGGTTTCTTCGTAGGGCCGTCCGACGTGGGCGATGCTTGCAACCTGGAAAAGGAAACGCTTATCCTGGAGGGCATCAACGCATACAACTCCATTTACAAGGACTATCCTCAGAACGGCATAAATGGAGCATTCCTGCGTCCCCGAGACCAAGCGCAGGACGACCCCTTCTACAGGACCGGCCTCGCAGGCTTCAAGCTCGGCACATTCGACGATGGAGAAATGGCCATGATGGTTCCGGACAAGAATGCTACCGTGCGTGCTGAAATGGAGGTGAACAAGTTCCGCCCATATCTTGGCTTCGGCTACAACACGCACTTGTCGAAGGACAAGAAGTGGAACATGAATGTCGATGCCGGCATCCTGTTCCTTTGCGGCGCTCCCAGCATCTATGTTGACAATGTCTATAAGATCGACGCAAGCAAGATACGCTTCGACGAAGAAGGCTGGTACAAGGGAGGCATGGGCTTCGACACCGACAATAACTACTATGGCGACATCGTGCGCTGGAATCAAGTGGAATGGAGATACGACCCTTGCGGCGAATTGCGGAACCATGTCGACATGGTCCACGACCTGCACGACATCCCGGGCAAGGTGGGCAACATGGTGCACACCGCCTCCAAGTTCAAGGTCTATCCGAACGCTTCCGTCACTTTCTCTTACAGGCTGTTCTAAGCAACACCTCTCCTCCATTAGAGGAAGGAAAAGCCGCTCCCGAGCATGATCTCAGGAGCGGCTTTTTGTTTGTGCGGGTTATGTCAGAACGGGCCGCAGCCCATGCACGAGGTAGTGGTGAGTGCCGTGAGGAATGCGGTAAGTGCCGCCACGAGAACCTTCACCACGAGTTCCACGATATTGTTTTTCTTCATAATGTCTGATGTTTAGGGTTAAGAGATTTTGTAGAGACAGAAGCCACGGACAATCGTTGCGCTGTCGAGCAGGACACCACACTCCTGCCGGACCATGGCACGGACGAGCAGGGGCCAGTCGCTTTCGCTGAGGAGTTGCTGTCCGCCGAAGCCGGTCCAACGGCACACATTGCGGACATACTGCTCCGTGCCATTCTCGGAAGGCGGTGCCCAACGGCTGATGATGTCTCTCACGCAGAGCGCATTGTATCTTCGGGCGTAAGTGCGAAGGATGCAGAAGGCGGCTCTCAGGCCCCACTCCACGCTATCGAACCGCACATACTTCCTGTCGGTCTGCAACGCCGATTGTCCTTTCCATTTAGTACCTGCAACCCGCCGGATGTTCAGCGGGTTGCAGTTTCTGAGTCCTCGATTCATAGGATGAGAAGGGTCTTTGAGGAGAGTTTACTCGAGGCCGTGGATGGTGTCGGTGTTCCTGATGACCTCGATGGCATCCCCCTGTGCGGAACGGCTGGGCACGAGCTGGAAGGTGGCTTCGGTGCGGAGGTTGGTGAAGTTCTTGCCGGGAGTCCAGCCCACTACGACGTCGTCGATGTTTGCCACAGAGAAGTCGTCGGTGGTCACGGCGCCCGTGGTCCTGAGTCGGGGCTGGAAGTCGCCCAGGTCGCCCAGTTTGACGCGCTTGCCCTCGAGCATGAGTTCGCGCAGACAGCCGACGGCGATGGTGAGGAGCCCCACGATGTCGCCCTTGTCATAGACGCTGCCGTGGTTGGCGATGTGCTTGGCAAAGGCATTGATGTCGATCACCTCGCTCACCTGCGCTACGCCGTAAGCCTTGGTTTCGGTGATGTTTTCCTTCTTGGTTCCGGGCTTAGTGCCCATAATTGCGATACTGTAGTTAATCATAATAAGTAATGTTGAAAGGTTAAACAATAAGAGTGTTGAATCTCAGAAGCGCTTCTGTCTATATATACTCTGCTACCTGCCATTTGTTAACCCCAGCATCGTATTTTTCTTATGGAAAGAGGAAAAAATCTGACCTCACATTATAATATATTTAATGCGCCTGCGCGCGTATAGAAACGCCGCGTGCGGCGATGGCAATCTCCGGCTGCGGCGATGGCCAATTCCGCGTGCGGCGTTGCCCATCCCCGCACGCGGCGTTTTCGGCCCCCTCCTGAAGGGTCTTTTGGGACCATAAGGTCCTTAAGGACTTTAAGCCTTCGGGAAGAAAAAAGCCCCTTTCCCGCCTTAGGGGAAAGAGGCAAAAAAAAGCCCCTCTCTTTCGGAGAGGGGTTTGAGGTCATGTTTCTTAGAAAGTCAGTTCGGTGCCAGCCTTGAACTTAACCACCTTCTTCTTGGGAATGGTGATGGGCTTCTTTGTTGCAGGGTTGATACCCTTGCGAGCCTTACGCTCTGTTACATCGAATGTGCCGAAACCAACGAGAGCCACCTTTTCGCTCTTCTTAACGGCCTTCTTGATAGCATCCAGAGTAGCGTCCAGAGCCTTCTTTGCATCGACCTTGCTCATGCCAGCGCCTTCAGCGATCTTGGCAACTAATTCAGTTTTGTTCATAAGATAATTGTTAAGTTGTTTGTAATAAGGTTATTTAATACACGGTGTTATCGCACTTTTGCATCACAAATTTAGCGAAACTTGCCCATACTGCAAAGATTTTCAGTAAAAAAATGCAATATTTCGTGAAAAATAATGATATAACGCCACTTTTAGCCCGTTCTTCGGCCTATTTTTCGTATCTTTGCACGCAAAAACATAATAATACGCATTATAAAGATGAACTCGATACCTCCCGTAACGAAAAACCTGCTCATCATCAATGTGCTGTGCTTCTTCGCAAGCCTCGCTTTCCGCTCGCACGGCATAGATTTCGATGA
>JAEEGI010004637.1_pt1 | contig 32059 bp, 32 predicted proteins | sample 8958751 | NCBI WGS metagenome assembly JAEEGI01 (sample SAMN16246545, study PRJNA631951) | gut metagenome | biome: gut microbiome; feature: rumen; material: KS-attached | host: Bos | place: Iran: Karaj | collected 2018-10
AGGTTTTCGCGGGTGCAGCACCTTACCTTTCCTACCACCATCTCAAGGCTTTTGCGTCCGTCCTTGAGGATGACTTTGGAGGCATACATCTTTTTCAGCGAGCGAGCTACGATGATCGTCCTGCCGTTGTGGCATGTCGTCATCTGGAACAGGCTGTTGCCTTCGCGGATGGCTTCGAGGAGATTTCGCGACTTGGTATAGCCGAGGTGGAAGTCACCACGGAACTTCTTCTCACTGGTGAAGATGTAGGTGCTGCTGGGACTAAGGCACTTCATGGCTACGCTGAGGGCGACGAGGCTCCACTGCAAGGGGTCTTCCTTGACCTCCTGCAGCAGTGCCATCGGCACGTTGATGTAGTCCATTGTCAGTACTCTTGGTCTCATTGGATTATTCGTTTATTTCACGTTGCAAAGTTACGAAAAGCAAATTTGGCATTGTCCGAATTTGTCCGAATTTGTCAGTTTTTGTCGGTTTTCGGAACGATGCTATTTCTCGCTGCAAAGTTACGAAAAAGGATTTTGTCACTGTCAGTTTGTGTCAGTCTATGTCACTTTGTGTCACTTTATGTCACTTTATGTCACTTTCCGATCTATTGCCTCTTTCACGCTGCAAAGTTACGAAAAGTAAATTTGGCACTGTCACCTTTTGTCACTATTTGTCACCTTTTGTCACCTTTCAGCGAATTGCTATTTCACGCTGCAAAGTTACGAAAAGGAATTTTGTCACTGTCCGCATATGTCCGCATATGTCCGGAAATGTCCGCTTTTGTCCGCATTTCTTTTTCGCTGCAAAGTTACGAAAAAGAAAATTGGCACTGTCCAGCTATGTCCATTTGTGTCCATTTATGTCCATTTATGTCCAGCTACGACATGGCAATGCCTCATTCCTTTTTCGTTGCAAAGTTACGAAATCGAAATTTGGCACTGTCCAAATTTGTCCAATTATGTCCAAATTTGTCCATTTAATTTCGGGCCGAATCTAAAAGTGTAGTGCATTTGGTAATGTATAACAATTATGCAAAACAAAAGTGTCAAACTTGAAGGAGATGGAAGAATAAGATGCTTTGATAGGGAAAAAACAAATTCAAAATTGGTGTAATCATAGATTAAGTATTATTTTTGCAATGAAAACACAAAAATAATCAAACTTCTGCCCCAGAATGGCACAAACAGAATGTACGACAAATATCAATAACTTATGGAAAACGATTTTAGCTATGAAGGCATTCGAAGACTATGCTATCGGCATAGAAATGAAATCATTGAAATACATGAACGTCCTCATCATTATATTCAAAATTTTGATAATTTGTATCGGAAGCTTGAAGGTAGGGAAGTTCGGTATATCGACCCTCTCGGGAGATATAAATTTACCAGATTCGGTCATTTTTACTTCGACGATAATGGTGTGATGATGTTGATTACAGACGATAAAGAATACACTCGATTTCATCGTCCAGGCATCCTCTCCCATACATTTTGGTCCACAGTCCCCGTTGTTTATGCTGGCATAGATACACGGATACTGGACGATTGCAATCGTCAAATATTTACAGGAGACGTAGTAACCGATGTGGAAAATAGAATAACATCGTACGTACGCTATTTTCATCCCACGATAGCTGGGTTGGCAGGCGATAATTGCGAATCACAATACAGGCCCGGCCTTACATGGCATAAAGAAGGAACAGTATTCAGCGGAATCAGTCGCAGACTCTTCAATCATTTCGACCTCTATGCCTTTGACTGGCCAAGGGAATCGTTTTGCCCAAACGGAATAAGTCCAGAAGAAGTGAGAGAGAGGGCCAAAGCCGCCCTGGAAGAGCCTATCTTTGCAGATAATCTTGCGCTGACTAAACCCCAACGAAGAATCTATACGGACACGATAGATGATGTGATTCAGGAAGGGTGTGTGGTCGCCTATTTCATAGGTAATTCGCCTTTTGATGATGGCACACCTGGTTACATGGTCTTTTGCGACAATCTCCCTCAAAACTATAAGGGAGAGTGTTATGAGATTATGATAGACGACTGGCATAACTATATGGGAACTATGGAATCTGGCATCAAAAAGTTCCTTCTTTATGCCCATAATCATCCTGAAACCACCTTCGTTCTGTGTGACTTTGTTCAAGCTTTAGAAATACCAAATGACTCCCTTTCTATTATTGCACTCATGTTCCAAGATTGGTTCTCATACAACATCCCCAATGTGGTATTGCCAGGATGGATATTTTGGCAAATCGGTCTTGACGAGTGTGTAGGAAAAGATTGATATAAAAGACAACTAATAACTACTAATACATTTTAACTATGGGAACAATAAACGACGAAAAAAAGAGTGACGAAACAAAAACTTCAATGGTTACAAATAACAATTATATCATCAGCATTCAAGACCTATTGAAAGGTCGAAATAGAAATGCAGAATTTGACGCTGCCGATGAAAAGAGAATCAAACTCGTTCGACATAGCGATGTTGTTAAGGAAGATAGTTTTATATATAATGAATATAAGGGGGCTGTTTATAAACTATATCGAACTAATTACAATTTGTTCTTAAAATGGCAGAGTGAGCAAGGAGATGAGAAAATGAAGAATGTTGATTATATGGTTGTATTTCTTGGTGAAGAACACTGCGAATGTCGATTTATCGGAGTATTCAAAAATTATGGCCGAGTATCTTCATCAATCAATGGTGCCTCAATTTATGACATTAGAGAAGTTGAAGGATTTGATGTCCTAAAGGATGCTGTCGTTATAGAATGGGGAAAGGGTACCCTATCTTGGATGCAAAACTGGTCGACAAGCAAAGAAGTAAAACGAATAGAGGAGAAAAATGACAGAGATGGCATTCCACTTTTCACTCGTTATGAGGATGTTGTTCTGAATCTATCTCAACTTCGGAAAGTCGTAAATGATAAGGAATGGCAATCTAAACTTGAAAGTTTGAATTGCGTGTATCTGATATTAAACAAGGCAAACGGCAAGCAATATGTTGGTGTGACGTACAAAGATGTAAAGGAAGGACGAAAAAATGGCATCCTAAGCCGATGGTCTGAGTATGCACAAACCGCTCATGGAAACAACAAATTACTCATCGAGCTATTGACAAAAGAAGGACTCAACTATGCAGAACAATATTTCCAATGGACAATTCTCGAAACTCTACCTCTAAACGTTACTTCCAAAGAGGCCATCGATAGGGAATCTCTCTATAAAATAAAATTTGGAACACGAGAGAATGGGTACAATGAGAATTAAGTAGGAGAACTTCTCCTTCTCGTATTCGTAGAGTTGCTGCGAGGGATACTCGAAGGCCATGATTGACTTACGCCCCTGACCTTTGCGGATCGTCAATCCTGAGATGCCCTCATCAAGATAGCGCTTAATCCAATGGTTGACGTAGATTTGCGTCAAACTTACTCTTTGCCTATCTTATGGGAGGACAGACCCTCGGACTTTTAGAAGGAATACCTTGCAATTCATGCGATAACAATGGCTTCGACATTTTTTGAACCATTGAGCAGCTTACATCGCTCAGTTTTGCTTGGTTTTTTTACCTACTACAAAGTTGTTTCCTTTATAAACAAAATTGTTGTGGGTTTAGTATTTAAAATAAATTATTAACTAATTACTTAAAAATGATACGAAATCGCACATGGCTTGCCTTTGCAAATGAAGACATATGCAATCATCGGAAGGCTTTAAAGGAATTAAAATTTGTGAGTTGGTCTACAAATATCAAATCTAAATTTGTAGAGAATGATATTGTTTATCTTTTTATGGGGGATGATCGGGCTGTTCGTTTCAAACTAAGAGTTGCCAAGGTTAATGTTCCTCGAGAAGATGGCAAATATTGGAATGGTGATGCACCAATAGATTTGACTTATCGATTAGAACTTGTGGATGAATATGCGGGTAGCCTATTGAATGAAGATGTATTGGAAAAAGTTGGTTTCAAGGGTGGTGGAACAATCCTTACTCCAAGTTACAACAACACGGAGCTCATTGATTATATCAATAACGTGTTTAATGTAGCATCCTCCTCCATAAAGTTGCCATCTCATTATATTGTAGTTGATTTAGAGAATGGCGCATATTGGAAGAACAATATTGGGCACGAAGTATTTAATTTAGAGCCCAATGATATTGATGGTCGATTTTATGGATATTTGCCTCCGCATGATGATCCAAACATTCAAAAACTTGGAGCATCTAAAACAGACAAGCACATAGATGGAGTAATGGTCATTTATGTAAAAAAACTGCCGAATTCGAGTAATCGGCAGATAATTGCTTTTACAGACAATGCTAGAGTTTACGCAAGAAAACAGTCAGGGGTAAATTTAAATCGCTTCATTATTGACAATGGGAAACGCATAGAATGTTCTTTTACAATAGAGTCCGACTATATCTATGATTTGCGGAATGAATCTAATCCTTTTGTTTTTAACGTAAGTGGTGATGATTTACAGATGTTCAGGAAACAACGTTTCTATACAGGCAGAAGGCCCAAACAAGAAGTTAAGATGTTACAGTGGTTAACAGATTATCTTCAAAATAAAGTTAGTGAAGAAGATGACGATGATGATTTCCAAAAGCAGATTCAAGATGCAGATGCTGATGTTTCTTTAACCGATACATCAAAACTTAAACTAAGTTTTAATTATGGAACTTCTGGTAAAGTCGTTGCAAAAAAAGCTATAATATCAAAACAAGCTCTAAAAGAAGAAAACTTCAAATGCATGTTTGATAATTCTCATGAAACTTTTCTAACCATGAGAGGAACGCCCTACATGGAAGGCCATCATTTAATACCTTGCACTACTTCAAATGCAGAGCATTTTTGGAGTAAGTACAGCAGAAACATTGATTGTGTTGAGAATATTATCTGTCTTTGCCCCACTTGTCATAGACGCATTCATTTCGGCAGCAAGGAAGAAAAAGATGTCATCATTACATCTCTATATAACAAACGAATCCGATTATTAACGGCCGTAGGACTTAATATTTCACTTGAAGAACTGCTCTCTTTATACCGATAACGTTTTAGTCAATAAAAAATTATATAAGCAGCTGTTCAAAATCAACTAGGCATATTTTGAATAATTCACGAAGTGGTGGCGACCGACTTCTGTCGATGCCTTATTCGTTGTATAGAATAGAGAATCGTGGTAATATCTTGTCCCTGAAATGAATTGACCATTTCTTATGCAATGAACAGATTAGTCGGGTTGCAATTTCAACCAAAAATTCGGCTATGGCAATGAATAAGATTATCTTTGCAAACTTTTTTAGCGAATAAATATTTAAGTTATGAAAAATAAAGCACCAGAGTTAACTCACAAACCTGTGATTACAGTTGATTATAATGGTAAAGATGCCAAAGCAGGCGATGCCAAGTTCTTATCTATTGGACGTTCCACATGGAATCCAGAGGACTTCTCGGCCAAAATATGGAGATGGTCAAATAAAAGCAATCGGTGGTCTAGGCAGAGTGAGGAAATTCCTTTATGGAGGGTTTTGGATATAGCTACTCTATTATCCGCTTTCATAAATAATAAACAGAGCAATTTGGATGAGTTTGTTCAAGATTCTGATAGCGTTGAAGACTTTAAGGCTTATATCCAAGATAATATGGAAGTTCTTGCTCCAAAATTGAACGAATTGAGCAATATGTTAAGTGGCTTTCATCAAATAGAAACGTCGAGGAACACTCCTAATATTTTCTCTTTTGCCACATCGGAACTAAGTCAAGATGCAATGTTTGCATGGCTTATCCAATGGGCAGATCCCCAAAATCAAGGAAAAGATGAAAGTTTGCATAAAACAGCTCAGAGTTTCGTTAGGCTTCTTCTCGATGATGCAGATTATTTAATACGACATATAAGTGTTGGTAGACAGCGGCATAATATAGATATATGGTCGGAAATAAATGATGATGCTTTTCTGATTATTGAGGATAAAACAAATACTTCTATTCATGACAATCAGCTTGAGAGGTATAAAGAAATAGTTGAGAACCTGTATAAAGGTAAAAGAGATCATCTGTTTTTCGTATATATAAAGACTGGTAACGAGCCTGAATCTATACTCAACGAAATAAAGAGGAAAGGGTACAAAACTGTATCAAGAAAAGATATTATCGATTGCCTAAATCAGTATAGTGGTAATAATTATCTTATATTGAATTATTTAGACCATCTGAAGTGGATTGAGAAAGAAACTCAAAGCTTTCGAGCCCTTCCTATTTCCCAATGGGGATGGTATGCATGGCAGGGATTCTATAAGGAATTAGAAAAAAGATTAAAGAATGCTAATTGGAATTATGTAGCAAATCCAGCAGGAGGTTTTCTTGGCGCATGGTGGCATTTTGTGTCAATTCCAAACATAGATGGAGAAATGTATTTACAATTTGAGCAAAATAAACTATGCTTTAAGATTAACTACAGAGGCAAAAGCGATTCTTCAAAAGTGCGTAATGAGCAGCATGTAAAATTGTTAGCTTTAGCTGACGAAAAGAATCTTCATGAAATTAAGAGACCTACTAGATTTGGCGCAGGACGTGTTATGTCTATCGCAATAGTAAATCCAGTTTTTCTTTTCGGTGAAGACATAGTCAATCTTGATGAACTGGTTAATAAATTGTTGGAATATCAATCATTGATTGATCAATGCTGTAAAGAATAATGATATTATTGTTTTGCCATTCAAATAGCAGTGAACACAATTAATATGTTAAGTGCATCTCCTATGCTGAATACTTTTGGGGAATGTCCTATTCTCGTCTCAACGAATTAAAGAAATACATTTGATTTCATATAATCAAGGGAAATATTTTGGTTAATGTCCAAATGTTTGCGACGTCGCAAACAATTTATTCGTGAATATTTGGAGTGTATTTAGAAAAACCTTATCTTTGCCGCTACAAGAAAGCTAACGATAATGAAAACAAGGTATATTCTTCCCCTTTTGGCTCTATTATCGAGCTTCACACTCTTCTTGCAGGTTCGCGCTGATAAGCTGACCGAAGCGTGGAAAGCGGCGGAGACGAGGAACGACAGCCGCGTCAAGACGTGGTGGTTCTTCGGCTATGAGCACACTACAAACGAAGGGATTACGGCCGATGTGGAGTCGCTGAAGGAGGCTGGATTCGGCGGTGTGGTCTATTACGACCAGAACCATCGTCCCAGCAGAAAGGCAGGGGAGGGGAATAACGGCTTGCAGAAACAGGAGAATGAGCCGGAGGATGGGTTTTCGCCAACGTGGTGGGAACACCTGAAGTTTGCGGCACGCGAAGCGCATCGCGTGGGGCTTACGTTCGAACTGAATATCTCGAATGGTTACGTGGCGGGCGGACGATGGATTGATCCACACCATGCCATGCAACGAGTGACTTCGGCAGAGATGACTGTCGAGGGTGGGCAGGAGGTCGATGTGGAATTGCCTGCGATAGCGGACACGCGCGGGTATGTGGCAGACATCGCCGTCGTGGCTTTCCCCGTGAAGGAGGAACCGGACGTCTATCGTCATTTTGTGGCGCGCTATGTGGCACGAGGAAAGGGCCGGAACGGGGCGATGCAGATGCCCGATTCGACATTGGAACGGGAGACGAAGGAAACGATGATCGAGGGGCCGATGCCCTTTGAGGGGGCACTCTTCAAGACGTTCGGTCCCATCGGGATGCTGCAGGCCAGCGAGGATGGCAAAGTGTGGCAGGATGTGGTAGAACTGCAGCACATGTACAGCAGCCTTAGCGGCTATTCCATTCGCACCACGGCATTCCCTGCCACCCGTGCGAAAGAGTTCCGGGTGAAGTATTACGGCGATACCCTGCTGCGCACGTGGGGCGTGGGTCAGGAGGCGAAACTGGACCGATGGGAGGAGCGTGCAGCCCTGCACAGCGATTTCACGGAACCGGACATGACGCCCAGGTATGCCGCCGACGAAGTGTTGAGATCGGACGACATCGTTGACCTCACTTCAAACATAAAGGATGGACGACTGCATTGGAAGGCTCCAGAAGGTTCCTCGTGGTGCATTGTGCGATTTGCCGCTGTGCTGACAGGAGCACGTTCGAAGCATGGCCGGGAGAACCTGTTGGGCTATGAATGTGACAAGCTTTCGAAGGAGGCTGCCGAACTGCATTGGAACAGCTATATGCAGCCCATTCTCGATACATTGCGTGCCGATGGTATCGACTGGGTGGAGGGTGTCTGCATGGATTCGCATGAAGGCGGTTCGCAGAACTGGACACCACGGATGCTGGAAGAGTTTCGGACACGGCGCGGATATGATCTGAAGCCTTATTTGCTCGTACTGGCAGGCTATATCGTCGATTCGGTCGAGAAGACGCAGAACGTGCTGCTGGACCTGCGACGCACCGTGAACGACTGCATGAGAGATAATTATTTCGGCACGTTCCAGCGCCTGGCTCGAGAGAATGGACTCACCTTCACGGCGCAGGCCATCGGCAACGGACTTTGCATCACGGGCGATGCCATCGATGTGAAGCAGGTGGTGGATAAGCCGCAGACGGAATTCTGGGCCTATCAGAAGAATGGCGCCTGGGACGTGAAGGACGGTGCTTCGGCCTGTCACCTCTACGGCAAGCCGATTGCTTCGGCTGAAGCCATGACCGACGCAAGTTACGAGGATACGCCTTTCAGCTTGAAGCGTGTAGCCGATATCGCATTGGCGAACGGAGCTCAGGAGATGGTGGTGTGCGCTACGCCTCATCTGCCCATGGTAAATCCCATGGAACCATACGTTGCAGGCCGAGTGTATGCCATCAATCGCAGCAATCCGCAGTGGGAGGCCTTGAAGCCGATGTGGATGGCCTTGAACCGCTCGATGGCGATGCTGCGGCTGGGCAAGGCTGCACCTGACGTGCTGGTCTATCTGGGCGACGACCTGCCCATGAAGACGCTGACACATCGTCTGCCTCACGGTCTGCATGGTCTGGACTGGGACGTATGTACGGGCGATGCCCTGCAGCACCGGCTTTCACCGACAGCCGATGGACAGCTCACCACGCCCGACGGCATCACCTACAAGGCCTTGCTCATTGCCGACGAGGCGAACATCACTTCGGCATCGCAGGCCGCACTTGAGCGACTGCAGGCAGGTGGGGTGCAGGTGCTGCATCATGCTTTCGATGTCGAAAGGCCTCTTCGGATACTGGAAGGCGATGAGGCCGTGGTGCATACCCATCGCATCGTCGAGGGGCGCGATCTGTTCTTCCTGGCCAATATTACCGAGCAGCCTGTGCACGTCGTATTCTCGACCCAGGCAGAAGCTCTGGCGGTTTATCGTACGGGTAATGGCAAGAGGAAGAAAATTCGAACGAATGCTGACGGACACTTTTCCCTGGCGCTGCAGGGCGGCGAATCGGTGATCCTCTACGAAACTATTCGAAAACACTAAATACTGAAAGAAGATGAAACGATTGATTCTGGCCGTTTTGATGGCAGCATGGATGAGTCTGCCGACGATGGCACAACAGTTCCCCTTTGGTGCCACCATCACGTGGGATTGGCAGAGCCTGCTGGTCGATGGCCGTCGCGTCTGTCCTGTCATGGGCGAGGTACATTACAGCCGAATTCCTGCCGACGAGTGGCCTGCAGAGGTCAGAAAGATGAAGGAAGGCGGCGTGACCATGATAGCCACCTATGTGTTCTGGAACCATGTGGAGGAGCAGGAAGGCATCTTCAACTGGAGCGGACAGCGCGACTTGCGCCGGTTCATTGAGGTTTGCAAGCAGGAGGAACTGCCTATCGTGTTGCGTGTGGGACCCTTCTGTCATGGCGAGGTGCGTTGCGGCGGTATTCCCGACTGGATCTTCTCGAAGGGCTGCAAGGTCCGCTCCACCGACCCTGCCTTCCTGGCCTATGTGGAACGCCTGTATCGTCAGATATTCACCCAGGTGCAGGGCCTGCAGTGGAAGGACGGAGGTCCCGTCATCGCTGCCCAGTTCGACAACGAATATCGCGGCCCAGGCGAGTACCTGATGGCACTGAAGCGTATTGCGCGGAACATCGGCTACGAGCTGCCGTTCTATACACGCACGGGCTGGCCTGCCCTGACGAGTCCTGTGCCCTTCGGCGAACTGCTGCCCCTCTACGGCGACTATGCGGACGGCTTTTGGGAAAAGAGCATCCAGGAGGCTGCGGGCAATTACTACAAGGCGTTCAACTTCAAGGCTTTCCGTTCGTCAACAGCCATCGGTACCGACCTGCTGGGAGAACAGAAGGAAGAGACCGCCAAGAGCGACGACGACTATCCCTACTTCACCTGTGAGCTGGGTGGCGGCATGGCCACGGCCTACCATCGCCGTCCCTTCATCTATCCGGAAGATGCCTATTCGATGGCTGTCGTGAAGCTTGGATCGGGTTCCAACCTGCTGGGCTATTATATGTATCACGGTGGCACCAACCCCGAGAGCACCACGGGCATCACACTCAATGAGGATGTCCATACTTTGGCCACCGCAAACAACGACATCAATCGGTTGAGCTACGACTTCCAGGCTCCTTTGGGTGAGTTCGGGCAGCGCAATGCCCACTACTTCCTGTTGCGGAAGTTGCACCTCTTCATGCAGGACTGGGGTGAGCAGCTGGCCCCCATGGAGGCCTCGTTCCCGGGGCCGAAGGACATCCCGCAGGGCTATGACGAGTCGTTGCGATGGACCGTGCGCGAAAAGGACGGCTCGGGCTTCATCTTCGTCAACAATTATGAACGTCTTCGGAATCTCACGGCCAAGAAGGATGTCCGATTGTCGGCCTGCGGCGTCACGTTGCCCAAGCTGACCATTCCAGCCGGCACCAGCTGCATCTTCCCCGTCAACATCGATGGCATTCGCTATGCCACCGGTCAGTTGGTGGCAAAACGCGACGGTAGGATCTACATGCTGCAGGTGGCTGGTATTCCCACCATTATCGCCTTGCAGGGCGGAAAGAACTTGAAGAACGTGAAGCCGCGCGGCATGTCGAAACCCGTCTGCGAGAACATCTATCTGCTCACCCAGGAAGAGGCCGAGCATCTGTTCCTCGACGAGGAAGCAAATGACAGGCAGCCGATCAACGTCGGATGGGAGAAGCTCAAGGAGACTGGCGCATCCCGCACGATTGTCGTGGGTCGCCAGAAGGTGGCCGAGGCTCCCACCGATGCGGATTTCGAGGATGCCGCAATCTATTCTATTACGCTGCCAGAATCCCTCGATGGATTGCTCACCATCCGTTATCGCGGTGATGTGGCCCGTCTCTATGCCAACGGCAAGCTGATTGACGACAACTTCTACAACGGCCGGCCCTTCTGCTACGCGCTTGGACGTCTGCCCCAGGACTGTCGTCAGTTGGAACTGCGAATCCTTCCCTTGCAGCCCGATATGCCCGTCTATCTGCCCTCAGAGGCCGACAAAACACCTGGCGAAGAGGTGATTGGTATAACCATCGAATGAAAACGCAGAATGGCAAGAAGATGATGATCAAGTAATGAATCTAAATACAAAAAAAGCTCCCGCCTTTACAGCGGGAGCTTTTCGTTATAACTAAATCAGTTTTTTAGGCTGTAGGGGGAAAGCTTGTCATGTGAAGGGGACGTTCAGGTAGAAGTCGCCTGCTTTTGCATTGAATGATGAATTTCCGAACTGCCATTCGCCGGTCTCGACCGTCAGATACCTGACGTAATCGGGGGTGTAGCGATAGATGTAACGGTTGTCTGTACGTGACATTTCAAGTTTTCCAACTCTCTGTGTAGGAGATTTGCCTGACTTCGTGAAAGAGAATCCCGTGGCCAAGCCAAGAGGGACCCATCCTATTCGATTTTCCATGTTTCTTAAATTTGTTTCGTGTCCGATCTGGATCGGTAATGTGATGTAGGGTTAAAACCGGTTTGTTATTTATGTGTTTAGCGGTGCAAATATAAGTATTTTTTTCGTCGAATCCAAATATTTTGACCTCTTTTTAACAAATTTATCCGAAAAATGTTTGCATCGAGTGAATATTTAGGTTATATTTGCACTCGAAAATAACTTTTTATACATGAAAAAGTGGCTCATCCTATTTTTGATACTAATCTCTGGTACTACTATGGAAGGCAAGATCAGACGTCCGGCTGTGGCCGGGCAATTCTATGCGGGCAGTCAGCGACAACTGCTTGCTGACGTGGCAGGATGTTACGAGGCGGCGAAGGACGTTCGTCCGATGCAGCGTGTGCAGGCCGTCATTGTGCCTCATGCAGGCTATGTCTTTTCGGGAGCGACGGCGGCTTCGGCGTTCAGCTGCATCGATCCTTCGGCGCAGTATGAATACATCTTCCTGCTGGGTCCCAGCCATCATGTCTGGCTCGATAAGGCTTCGGTGGGGGTAGGCTACGAGGCATACAGCACGCCGTTGGGCAACGTGAAGGTGGATGTGGAACTGGGTCGGCAGATTATCGCGTCGAACTCCGTGTTCACTTTCGAGGAGCGTGCCCACAACAAGGAGCATTGCCTGGAGGTGCAGCTGCCCCTGCTGCAATACCGTCTCCAGAAGATGCCGCCCATCGTACCCATCGTCATCGCTACGCAGAATGGACAGAAGCTGCAGGAGATTGCCGATGCGCTGTTGCCATATTTTAACGAGAAGAATCTATTTGTGATTAGCAGCGACTTTTCGCACTATCCGTCGTACAAGGATGCCCAACGGGTGGATGGCGCTTCGGGTGAAGCCATCCTGACGGGCAGCGTCCTGAAGTTTGTGGAAGCCCTTGAGAAGAACGAGAACCTCGGCATCCGGAACCTGGACACCAGTGCGTGCGGCGAGGCAGCCATTGCAGTGCTGCTGATGATGACGGAGGACAGCAAGGGCATCCGGATACATCATGTCCGCTACTGCAATTCGGGTGATTCGCCCTATGGCGGACACGACCGCGTGGTGGGCTATCATGCGTTCGCATTCACACGGGAGGAAAAAGGAGCCCGTGTGCCTACGGTACCTGCCTTTGACGAAGGAGAAGCCTCTCCCCAGCCATCCCCTCAAGGGGAAGGAGGAGGCGAGCAGACGACAGAGGGGTTCCATTTGTCGGATGCCGACAAGGCAATGCTCAAGGAGATTGCACGCGAATCCATCCGCCTGTCGTTTTTCGGCAGGACCTATAAGCCCGAGAATCTTTCGCCGACCTTGAAGCAGAAATGCGGCGCGTTCGTGAGTCTGCACAAACACGGAAGGCTGCGTGGCTGCATTGGGCACTTTGGGGAAGACCATCCGCTCGGCGAGATTGTGGCGCAGATGGCACGTGCTGCCGCTTTCGAGGACCCGCGTTTCGACCGCGTGCAACAATCGGAATTCAACGAACTGGACATCGAGATCTCGGTGCTGACGCCGATGCGGCGCATCAAGAGCCTCGACGAGTTCGAGCTCGGCAAGCACGGCATCTACATCCGCAAGGGCTGGCGTTCGGGCACCTATCTGCCCCAGGTAGCCGACGAAGTGAACTGGACCAAGGAGGAGTTCGTCTCGCATTGCGCCGCCGAAAAGGCCGGCATCGGCTGGAATGGCTGGAAGGATGCTGAACTATATGTGTATGAGGCGATAGTGTTCTGATTATTGGGGATTTTTGCCTTTTCGGAATTTCGGTATTTCGTAATATCGTAATATCGTTATACCGTTATGCCGAAATACCGATATACCGGAATACCGGAATTATAAAAATATCCAATTATGTTCGAATGTCGTTATTACCAGAAGCAGGAGGATGGGAGGTTGAAGTGCCTGCTTTGTCCGCATGGTTGCACGATGGGTGAGGGGCAGCATGGGCTTTGCGGGAGCCGCAGGAACGATGGAGGCGTGATGGTGTGTGATGTCTATGGCAGGCCGTGCGCCTTGGCGGACGACCCCATTGAAAAGAAGCCGCTCTACGGCTTCCATCCCGGTACGCGCTGTCTGTCGTTGGCTTGCACAGGCTGTAACTTCCGTTGTCTGAACTGCCAGAACCATGACATCTCGCAGGCTCTGCCCACGGAGGTTTCTCATTATTCGCTGAGTCCGCAGCAGATGGTGGAACTGGCTTTGCAGCATCACATTCCGGGCATCGCCTACACCTATACGGAACCGTTGACCTGGATTGAATACGTCGCTGATATCGCTACGCTCGCCCACGAACATGGGTTGTGGAATATTCTTGTCTCGGCGGGCTATGTCAATCCGAAGCCGCTGCGCGATCTGGCTCCGCTCATCGATGCAGCCAATATCGACTTGAAATCGTTTTCTGACGACATCTATCGTCGTGTGAGCGGAGGTAGTTTGCAACCTGTGCTCGATACGCTCATTACCCTGCATGAGGCAGGCACACACCTCGAAATCACGAATCTGCTGATTCCCGAGGTCAACGATGACATGGACATGATACGGCAGATGTGCCGCTGGCTTGTCGAATACGACCTGCAGGATTGTCCGCTCCACTTCAGCCGTTTCTTCCCACGATATAAGATGAAGGATAGCTATCCCACGCCAAAGTCCACGATGCTCAAGGCGCGTGACATCGCGCTGGACGAGGGCATCAAGAAAGTGTATCTGGGGAATATTTGATAATTAACAATTAACAATTAACAAATAACAATTAGCAAATAACAACTAACAAATAACAATTTAATTATCACGAATTATCGAATTAAAGAATAGAAGACACACATTATATATTATTATATGAAAAGACTAACATTGGCAATTCTCGCCTCGCTCCTTGTCATGGGAAGCTGGGCCCAGGAGTATAGGACCGTGGAGATTACGGATGCTCCGTTCGAGATGAAGGCAATCCACGAGTTCGTCTTTCCCGCGAAGGACTTCAACATCAAGAAGTTTGGTGCCAAAGCGGATGGAAAGACGGTGAATACGAAGGCAATCGCCAAAGCTATCAAAGCCTGCAACAAGGCAGGCGGTGGACACGTTGTAGTGCCTGCGGGAGAGTGGTTGACTGGGCCGATTCACCTGATGGATAACGTTGACCTCCATCTGGAGGAAGGTGCTCGGCTGGTCTTTACGGATAATCCAGCAGATTATTTGCCCGCTGTATTCACAACGTGGGAGGGTGTGGAGTGCTACAACTACTCGCCTTTGATCTATGCCTTCGAATGCAAGAACATCAAGATTTCGGGCACAGGCACACTGGCACCGAAGATGGACTTGTGGAAGGTGTGGTTCAAACGACCGCAGGCTCATCAGGATGCAACGCGTGAACTTTATCGCTGGTGTTCGGAACTGACACCCGTGGAGGAACGCCGACTCACGGATCTGCCTGAAAGCAACATGCGGCCGCACTTGATACAGTTGAACCGCTGCAAGAACATCGTACTCGAGGACTTCAAGATACGCGAGAGCCCGTTCTGGACCATCCACCTCTATATGTGCGACGAGGGAGTCGTACGAGGATTGGATGTATATGCCCATGGGCACAACAACGATGGCATCGACATCGACATGACCAGCAATCTGCTGGTCGAGAACTGCCATTTCAATCAGGGTGATGACGCTGTGGTCATCAAGGCTGGTCGTAACCAGGATGCCTGGCGGCTGAACAAACCCACAGAAAACATTGTGGTCAGGAACTGCGTGGTGGAGGATGGACACGTGCTGCTCGGCATCGGTTCGGAAATGTCGGGAGGCGTGAGGAACGTGTGGATGCACGACTGCAGGGCCGTAGGCGACGTGAAGGCCGTATTCTACGTGAAGACCAATCACCGACGCGGTGGCTTCGTAAGGAACATCTACATGGAGCGCGCACAGGTGCGCTCGGCACAGCGACTGGTGGCTGTCGATACCGACGTGCTCTACCAATGGCGCAAACTGCCCGATTGCGACACGGTCTATACCGAGATTGACGGTCTGCATGTCAAGGATCTGGAATGTGACTCGGTGGGAATTGCCATCGACTTGAACGGTGACGAGCATCTCCCGATCCGAAATGTGGAGATCGAGAACCTCAAGGTGGGTTTGGTCACCAAATATGCTACTAATATTAATAATGTGGAAAATGTCACGATCAAGAACGCAGACTTTGTCACGTCGAGAGATGGCATCTTGAGAAAAACCTATTGAACACAGAACAATGAAATATGCACTTGTATTCCTGTCGCTGGCACTTCTCGGCATCGAGTTGTGCTATGGCACTCCGGCCAGAAGGGACTTCGTGGCAAGGCGGGGAGAGCCCATCTACATCGAATGTGACACGGCCCAGGCCGAACCTGTGGTGAAAACCGCTTTGGAGATGCTGGCACGCGATTGCGCTGCCGTGCTCGATGCCGAACTGCGCATCAGTCCCACCCTGGATAGCAACGCTAAGCAAGGATCTTTCATCGTGATAGCTTCCCAAGCACTCGAAGGATGGGAACATTTTCTCCTGCAATCCAGGGCGGGGAAACTCTTTCTCGGGGCTTCGGACGCACATGGTATGGCCTACGGTCTGCTGGAAATTTCGCGCCTATTGGGTGTTTCACCGTGGGAATGGTGGGCCGATGTCACTCCCAGAAAACGGGATGAGCTGCGCATCGCTGAAGGAACGACAATTTATGAAAGGCCTGAAGTGCCCTTCCGTGGCATCTTCATCAACGATGAGGACTGGGGACTGATGCCCTGGAGTTCGAAAAACTATGAACCGACAGAAGTCGCGGGACAAATCGGCCCGAAGACCTATGCAAAGGTCTTCGAACTGCTGCTGCGTCTGCGTGCCAATACCATCTGGCCTGCCATGCACGAAGTCACGGTGCCCTTTTTCCTGGTTCCCGGCAATCGCGAGATGGCTGCCCGCTATGGCATCTACATCGGAGGCAGTCATTGCGAGCCAATGGCCACCAGCCCAGCAGGTGAATGGCCCCGGCGCGGTGTGGGCGAATACGACTACGTGAACAATTCGGCAGAGGTCTATCGCTTCTGGGAAGACCGCATGAAAGAAGTGGCTGACCAGGAGATACTCTATACTATCGGCATGCGAGGCGTGCACGACAGCGGTATGCTTGGAGCCAAAGGTGTGGAGGAGCAGAAGGCCGTGCTCACGCGTGCTATTGCCGACCAGCGTCAACTGTTGAAACAGTATGTCAATGACGATGTGACACGGGTGCCGCAGGTCTTCATTCCTTATAAGGAGGTGCTCGACATCTATCATGCGGGACTGGAGGTGCCCGAGGACGTCTGTCTGATGTGGTGTGATGACAATTATGGCTATATCCGTCATTTCCCGACTGAGGCTGAGGCAGCTCGACAGGGAGGCAATGGCATCTATTACCATGTTTCCTATTGGGGACGTCCGCACGACTATCTTTGGCTCGGCACGTTCAGCCCCGCCCTGCTTTACCAGCAGATGAAGCTGGCCTACGACAAGGGCATCCAGAAGATCTGGATCCTCAATGTGGGTGACATCAAGCCGGCAGAGTATCAGATAGAACTCTTCATGGACATGGCCTGGGACATCGACAAGGTAAACAAGATGGGCGTGAAGGAGCACGCACGGCTGTTCTATGCGCGTGAATTTGGCGAAGACCTCTCGAAAGATCTCCAGACGATGATGGAGGAATCGTATAGGCTGGCATTTGTGCGCAAACCTGAGTTCCTGGGCGGTACACGTACCGAGGAAGCTGACAAACGCTATTGGAGCACGGTACGCGACCTGCCCTGGAGCAAAAACTATGTCGAGCAGCGTCTCAAGGACTATCAGCAGCTTTCGGACCAGGCAGAAGCCATCGACAAACAGATTCCCGAGGACCGAAAGGATGCCTTCTTCCAACTGGTGAAATATCCTGTGCAGGCTGCAGACCAGATGAACCGCAAATTGCTCTATGCCCAGTTTGCCCGACATGGCCTGATGGGGTGGGAGCGGAGCGATGCCGCCTTCGACAGCATCGTACACCTCACGCAGATTTATAACGATGGAATCCGCAACGGCGGCAAATGGAACCGCATCATGGACTACAAACCGCGTAAGCTGAGCGTCTTCGAGCCTGTGGAGCATACCCAAGTGGACGAGACGTGGCCTGATGAGGCAAACTTTATTGCCCAAAGGGAGGGCGTAGATGCCAAGGGACGTTTTGCGGCTTGCGAAGGACTGGGCTATGCCGGCAAGGCTATCCAGCTTCTGCCCGACCAGGAGGTGTCCTTCACGTTCACTTTGCCAAAGAATGCCGATTCACTGACCGTCGAACTGCATTTGCTGCCCACCCATCCCGTCGATGACGAGCATCTTGCGGTCGAGGTGTCGCTCGATGGGAAACAATACAGCACTGTGGATTACCGCACGGTGGGCCGAAGCGAGGAATGGAAGCAGAATGTGCTCCGCAATCAGGCCGTGAAGAGCGTCAAATTGCCCTGCAAACGCGGGAAAAGGCAGGTTTTGAGGCTCAGAACGCCCTATGAAGGGGTAGTCGTGGACCAGATTTTCGTGCGTTAGTTGGTTACACATTATTAATATATGGCCCTCATCGCGAACTTTTTGTTTCGGATGAGGGCTTTTTTGCGATCGTTTTTCCATTTTAGGCCCTTTTATTTGCCAGTCACAATTATCAAAAACGGGCAAAATGGGGCTCCTTGAGCAACCGATTGCACGATTTTGGCCCATTTTTGATTGAGTGAACGAAAAACCCCGTACCTTTGCAGCGTCAAAAACAAAGAAACTACAAAAAATAAACAAAAGAAACTAAAACTACTTTTATCGCGTTTATTAATTGCTTTTTATTTTTAACAATTAAAAAACTATTTGAGGTATGAAAAATCTTTTCATCGCAGTCGGTTCCACAATGGCAGTCTATCTGCTTCTTACTTGGCTGTTTTTATTAGTTATCTAATTGTGTTGTTTAATTAACTATTATTGTTTAACTTATTTAAGGTATTAAGAATTTATATGAAAAAGATGATTATCGCAGTCGTTGCCATCATGATGGCAGCTGCCACTATAAATGCTCAGGAGAAGGTTGAAACTGTTAACAACGTAACTCCTGTAAACTACAATTTCAATATCAACATGCGTTCTTTGTCACGCTATCTGAACCTTTCGCAGGATCAGATGGAGGTGATGGAATATGCTTCGGATAACTTCGGCTATTCGGTCAAGCGTCTGGAATATACCAAGGCTGAGAAGCGTGGTGCCCGTATGCAGAAGGCTCTCAATATCAACCTTTCGTATGCCCATAAGTTCCTGGATGCCGGCCAGTACCGCAAGTATCTGGCTCTGATGAACAACTCGCTGAAGAACAAGGGTCTGGACACCCTGCTTTCGGAGGAGGAGTATGCCAGCAAGTAACCTGACTTTTATAAACCGTATTCAACCGTAAGATAAAAAATCATTGATGAGAAGCGCCCCAGTGTTCCGTCGGAATGCTGGGGCGTATTTTTTATCCTATGATTTTGGTTTCTTTAGCGTGCGGAGGATCCACTGGATTCCCTTGGCAACGCGCCAATCGGGTTGCATGAAGTGGTTGCCGTTGTTGAGCTCGAAAATGGATGGGATGCCTTTGCCGGTATAGAACTGGTTGAGCATCCGTGTGTTAGGCTCGGTCAGCTGCATCCAGGGATTTCGCACCTTGCTCTCCTTGTCGCCAATCGAGAGATAGATGGCGTCGGGCTGCTGTGGGAAGGCTGTCGAAGTGGCATAGTCCAGAAAGCCGGGATACCAGAACGATGCCGAACATGCTACAACGGCATTGAACATCGTTGTATTGTAGGTGCTCCAAAGGGCGAAGAGACCGGCAAGAGAATACCCGGCTATGATGCGTCTGGTGATCTGCAGATGCTCTTCGCATTGTGGAATGACCTTCGTGACGATGTCTTGAAGCCATTCTGTAGCTTTTCCTTCGAGCTCTTCCTCTTCGTGGAATACATTTTCGGAGGGCCAGGGGGAAAGATCTCGGTTCCATGCATCTCCACTTATTTCTGCCAGATAGAACTGCGGAGTCCCCAATCGCTGACATTCCTTCCAGATAGAACTGCCTTCGTGCTGGAATGTGTGCAGATAGACGATGGGGACGGGTTTCGTCCATTCGCCGAAAATGGTGATTGTCCGTTTATCGATTGTGTAAGTCATTGTTCAAACCTGTTCAATGGACATCGATGCCATCGAAGTAGATTTCGGAGATGGCCGTGTCGGAATACTTCGAGCCGGGATAGACATCAAGGATGGTGAAACGCAACTTGATGGGTTCGGTGCCTGGCTCGGTGCCTTCTTCGCGTTTCCAGCCGATTTCTCCCACGTCGAAGGTCTGCTCGGCGTAGATGTCATCGAGATGCAAGGTCGTGAATGGGTGCCCATTGATGCTGACACTCAGATTCTTTACGCGCGCATTGGCTTCCCAGGCCTGGCGTGTGCGTATGTACCCGTTACAGATTATTATCGAGGTGATGCGCGGGTTGTTGGGCGGGAACTGGTACTCGATCCATTCGCCGATGCCGTTACCTTCCTTGCCTTCCACCCATGCGGTTTCGTAGGAAAGGTCGGCGGCATTGTCGGCAGAGTAGGTGAACTGGCCTTGTGGAGCCAGAGACGAAGAACAGATGACCGTGTCGTAAGCGCAACCGCAATAGAAGCTGCAACCGCCTCCGAGAATGTCGAAGACGTCGGCAAAGGTATCGTCGAATTCGGCAGCCTCCAGTTCCTCCTGGGTGGCCTGACCGGCTTCGAATGCCTTCAGAACCTTTTCATAGCGGGCACTTCGGTCGTTGAAGTCCTGGATGGCTTTCGGGGAAAAGTCGAATATTTCCCCCACAATGGGAAATAGATCACTGGCCACGGGTGTGGTGATTGTGCTGATGTCGTCGCTCTGGGCCATGGCTGCATTGGCAGCCAGTACGAGTGCCGTAAGGAATAATCTTTTCATGATAGTTTGCAGTTTGGAATTACTACTCCTTGTTTCGTGGGCAAATATACGGCTTTTTTCGCTTGTTTGCAAGTTTTGAGCAGAAAAAAACCGAAAAATGATGCCCGAGCTTGGATTTATGGGTATTTTGAGCAGCGTTTGCAGAACTTTTGATTGGATGAGGCCTTGGTATTTCGACCTCTTGAGACATCGTGAACCGATGTGAAAACGGAATGGGAGAGAGTGGCTTTTAAACTCAAATAGAAAGAGTTAGCGCACTTGAAAAATGGGTGATTTTTCATTTTGACCCGTGAAAAATGACATGTAGAAATGCCGAATAGGCCGAAAAGTGAAAAAGTTTTAAAGAAAATGATGCACAATCCATTGCAGAATGAGAATTATTTTCTATCTTTGCACCCGCTAAAATGCACGCGAGGGCGAAGAGAGCCCGCGAAGATGTATTTTGCAAGAGAGTTAAACAAACAAATTAAAGTCTAAAAGTTAAAACAAAATGCCTACTATTCAACAGTTAGTTAGAAAAGGTCGCGTAGTTCTGGAAGACAAGAGCAAGTCACCGGCCCTGGCATCATGCCCACAGCGCCGTGGCGTTTGCGTTCGCGTTTACACTACTACTCCTAAGAAGCCTAATTCTGCTATGCGTAAGGTAGCACGTGTGCGTTTGACTAACGGCAAGGAGGTTAACTCCTACATCCCCGGTGAGGGTCACAACCTTCAGGAGCACTCGATCGTCCTGGTTCGTGGCGGTCGTGTCAAGGACCTTCCAGGTGTACGTTATCACATCGTACGTGGTACATTGGATACAGCCGGCGTAAATGGTCGCACACAGCGTCGTTCGAAGTACGGTGCCAAGCGTCCTAAGGCAGGTGCAGCTCCAAAGAAGAAGTAATCTTCGCACAGAGAAAACAAGTTTCAAACCTTTTACACAAGTTGGTAAAGGCTCTTAAAGGTTGAGTAATCCGGCCCGCATAAACCCAGTGATGGACCCAGCGTGATAGGCAAGGATGAAGATTCCCCACAAGAGAAACAACCAAACATTAAACATTTCAAAACAAAATGAGAAAAGCAAAGCCGAAGAAGAGAGTTATCCTTCCGGATCCTGTCTTCAGCGAAGTTAAGGTAACCAAGTTCGTCAACCATCTGATGTATGATGGCAAGAAGAGCATTGCGTTCACTATTTTCTACACCGCAATCGAAATCGTCAAGAAGAAGTTGGCCGAGAAGGAGGGTATCAGTGCCCTGGAGGTGTGGAAGAAGGCCCTTGACAACATCACCCCACTCGTAGAGGTTAAGTCAACCCGTATTGGTGGTGCAACCTATCAAGTTCCTACTGAGATCCGTCCCGACCGCAAAGAGTCAATCTCGATGAAGAACATGATCATCTACAGCCGCAAGCGTGGTGGCAAGACCATGGCTGACAAGCTCGCTGCCGAGATCATGGATGCTTATAACGAGCAGGGCGGTGCCTTCAAGCGTAAGGAGGACATGCACAAGATGGCCGAGGCCAACCGTGCATTCGCTCACTTCAAGTTCTAATCTGAGACTTCTCACATATTTTATTTAAAAAGAGAATATGGCAAATCCAAAAGACGCAGCGTTGAAGTACACCCGTAACTTCGGCATTATGGCACACATTGATGCCGGCAAGACGACTACTTCAGAGCGCATCCTTTTCTACACCGGTAAGACTCACAAGATTGGTGAGACGCACGACGGTTCGGCTACCATGGACTGGATGGCCCAGGAGCAGGAGCGTGGCATCACCATCACATCGGCAGCCACCACCGCCTATTGGAACTTCAATGGCGAGAAATACAAGTTCAACCTGATCGACACTCCAGGTCACGTTGACTTCACCGTTGAGGTTGAGCGTTCGCTCCGTATCCTTGATGGCGCTGTGGCAACTTACTGTGCTGTAGGCGGCGTTGAGCCACAGTCCGAGACTGTGTGGCGCCAGGCTGAGAAGTACAATGTTCCCCGCATCGCTTACGTCAACAAGATGGACCGTTCGGGTGCCAACTTCCTTGACGTTGTTGAGCAGATGCACGAGATGCTTGGTGCCAATGCCGTGGCTATCCAGCTCCCCATCGGTTCGGAAGAGACCTTCAAGGGTATCATCGACCTGATTGAGATGAAGGCTATCTATTGGCATGACGAGACCATGGGCGCCGAGTACGAAGTAGATGAGATTCCAGCTGACCTCGTTGCCGAGGCTCAGGAGTATCGCGATAAGATCGTCGAGCAGGTTGCTAACTTTGACGACGCCCTTATGGAGAAATACTTCGAGGATCCTTCGACCATCACCAAGGAGGAGATCTATGCAGCACTTCGCAAGATGACCCTCGCTCAGGAGGTGTTCCCCGTACTCTGCGGTTCTTCCTTCAAGAACAAGGGCGTTCAGCCACTCCTCGATGCTGTGGTTCGCTATCTGCCTTCTCCAGTTGATACCCCCGCTATCATCGGTCACGATCCCAAGGATCCCGAGAAGGAAATCGAGCGTCATCCAAGCTACGACGAGCCAATGTCGGCCCTCGCATTCAAGATTGCGACTGACCCATACGTAGGTCGCCTCTGCTACTTCCGCGTTTATTCCGGTACCATCGAGGCTGGTTCGTATGTATATAACCCCCGTTCCAACAAGCGCGAGCGTATCAGCCGTCTGTTCCAGATGCACTCGAACCATCAGAATCCCATGGAGGAGATCGGTTGCGGCGACATCGGTGCAGGTGTAGGCTTCAAGGATATCCGTACGGGCGACACCCTTTGCGACGAGAACAATCCTGTAGTGCTTGAGTCTATGGAGTTCCCCGATCCCGTGATCGGTATCGCTGTAGAGCCTAAGTCGCAGAAGGATCTTGACAAGCTGGGCATCGGCCTCGCCAAGCTCGCTGAGGAGGATCCGACCTTCACCGTCAAGACCAATGAAGATACGGGTCAGACCGTTATCTCGGGCATGGGTGAGCTTCACCTCGATATCATCATCGATCGTCTGAAGCGCGAGTTCAAGGTTGAGTGCAACCAGGGACGTCCCCAGGTATCCTACAAGGAGTCCATCAAGGGTATTGTTACCCGTCACCGCGAGGTTTACAAGAAGCAGTCGGGTGGCCGTGGCAAGTTTGCCGACATCATCGTTACCGTTGGCCCAGCCGACGAGGGCGTTACCGGACTTCAGTTCGAGAGCATCGTCAAGGGTGGTAATGTGCCTGCAGAGTTCATCCCCGCCGTTCAGAAGGGCTTCGCTGCCGCTATGAAGAGTGGTGTACTCGCCGGCTTCCCCGTTGATTCGCTCAAGGTGACCCTTGAGGATGGTAGCTTCCATCCAGTCGATTCTGATCAGCTTTCGTTCGAGCTCGCCGCCAATTTCGCATTCAAGGCCTGCTGTGAGAAGGCTCAGCCAATCCTTCTTGAGCCAATCATGAAGGTTGAGGTGGTTACTCCAGAGGAGTCGATGGGTGACGTTATCTCCGACCTCAACAAGCGCCGTGGTCAGGTAGAGGGTATGGACAGCACCCGTTCGGGCGCACGCCTTGTCAAGGCATTTGTCCCGCTCGCCGAGATGTTCGGTTATGTAACAGACCTTCGTACCATCACTTCCGGCCGTGCAAGCTCTACGATGGAGTTCCACCACTATGCCGAGGTAGATAAAGGTAATGCTCGCAAGGTACTTGAGGAGTGCGGTGGACGTGCTGACCTCATCAAGTAATCAAGGTCGTAAAGATCAATAATTAATTAACGTAAATTCTTAAAACCAAATATGGATCAGAAAATTCGTATTAAGTTGAAGTCTTTCGACCACATGCTCGTTGACAAGTCAGCTGAGAAGATCGTAAAGACTGTGAAGTCGACAGGTGCCAAGGTCAACGGTCCTATTCCGTTGCCAACCTTGAAGCGCATCTTTACTGTCAACCGCTCGACCTTCGTTAACAAGAAGAGCCGCGAGCAGTTCCAGCTCTGCGCCTACAAGCGTCTCATCGACATCGTATCGGCTACTCCACGCACTGTAGAGGCTCTGATGAAGATCGAACTGCCTTCTGGTGTTGAGGTTGAGATCAAGGTATAATAACCACACATTATTTGGGACTGGGGAGGTGACCCCTCCCCGGCCTTACAACCGGGATGGAACCTGTAATAGGGGAAGTTTCGGCCTAAACTGTCAAAAAAACAAAACAATTTAATATTATTAACCGCCTGTGGAACGTTTTCGGAAGAAGGCATTCCCGCCAGGCACAACAAGTAACTGAAATATGCCAGGATTATTAGGCAAAAAAGTCGGAATGACTTCCGTCTTCAGTGCTGATGGCAAGAACGTGCCATGCACTGTTATTGAAGTAGGTCCTTGTGTTGTGACTCAGATCAAGACGATCGAGAAAGATGGTTATGAAGCTGTACAGGTCGGCTTCGAGGAGACCACTGAGAAGCATGTCTCCAAGCCAGTGATGGGTCACCTCAAGAAAGCAGGTGTTGCTCCAATGAAGCACCTTGCAGAGTTTAAGGGTTACGAGAAGCAGTATCAGCTTGGTGATGTAATCACCGTGAATGATCTCTTCGCTGACGCCGAGTTCGTTGACGTAGTGGGTACGTCGAAGGGTCACGGCTTCCAGGGCGTTGTTAAGCGTCATGGTTTCGGTGGCGTAGGCCAGACCACTCACGGCCAGGACGACCGTCTGCGTAAGCCAGGTTCAATCGGCGCATGCTCTTATCCAGCACGCGTATTCAAGGGCCTCCGCATGGGTGGCCAGATGGGTAATGTGCAGGTGACTGTACAGAATCTCCAGGTGTTGAAGGTTATTCCTGAGCACAACCTCCTTCTCGTGAAGGGCAGCGTGCCAGGAGCAAAGGGTTCACTTTTAACAATTGAGAAGTAATGGAACTGAAAGTATTGAACAAGGAAGGTAAGGAAACCGGTCGTACGGTTGTCCTCAACGATGAGGTTTTTGGCATTGAGCCCAACGACCATGTAATCTACCTCGCTGTTAAGCAGTTCCTTGCTGACCAGCGTCAGGGTACCCATAAGTCAAAGGAGCGTTCAGAGGTTAGCGGTTCGACCCGCAAGCTCGGTCGCCAGAAGGGCGGCGGCGGTGCACGTCGCGGTGACATCAACTCACCAGTGCTCGTTGGTGGCGGTCGCGTATTCGGTCCAAAGCCCCGCGATTACAGCTTCAAGCTCAACAAAAAGGTGAAGGCTCTCGCTCGTAAGAGCGCCCTCTCGACCAAGGCTGCAGAGAACGCAATTGTTGTAATTGAGGACCTTAAATTGGAAACTCCATCTACCAAAGCAATTGCTAACATAGTTAAAAACCTGCAGGTTGCAGAAAAAAAGGTCGCTTTTGTTTGCTTAAATGAAAATAAAAACGTACTTTTGTCTGCTCGAAACCTCAAGAAGGTCAGCGTCCTGCCAGCAGATTCACTCAACACCTACAACGTGATGAACTGCGGCACACTCGTGATTACAGAGAGCGCTGTTGAAACAGTTAACAACCTCTAAAGCAAGTAACAGACATGGCAATTCTGATTAAACCCATCGTAACTGAGAAGATGACCAAGATCACAGACAAGTCATCTGAAGCTCGCAAGAAGAAGGATGGTAGCGCTCCTGTTAACGTCGTTTACGGTTTCTATGTTGACACCAAGGCCAACAAGATCCAGATCAAGCAGGCTGTAGAACAGAAGTTCGGCGTCACTGTTGAGTCGGTTAACACCATCAACTACGCTGGCAAGGTCAAGAGCCGCTACACCAAGAGAGGTCTGCAGGTCGGCAAGACTGCCGCTTACAAGAAGGCCTATGTGACCCTCAAGGAAGGCGATACGATTGATTTCTACGCTAACATCAACTAATTAACAATATTCACTAACTTCGGCCGCCCTCCTGGCGCAGCAAAGTCGTTCGAAAGCCCATCGCGATACGTCGGATGGTAACTCTGAATTTCAGCAATTGCGTCTGCGACGGCCGAGAATGCTAAAACAAAAAATGGCAATCCGCAAATTCAAGCCCACAACTCCGGGCCAGAGAGGCAAGGCTATCAGCGCATTCGATGAGATCACCGCTAGCAAGCCCGAAAAGTCTCTCACTGTCGGTAAGACCAAGACTGGTGGTCGTAACAACCAGGGCCGCCTCACCATGCGTTACATCGGTGGTGGTCACAAGCAGTCTTATCGCTTCATCGATTTCAAGCGCAACAAGGATGGCGTACCTGCAGTAGTTAAGTCTATCGAGTACGATCCAAACCGCAGCGCTAACATCGCACTCCTCTACTATGTAGATGGCGAAAAGCGTTACATCCTCGCACCTAACGGCCTCAAGGTAGGCGCACATGTAGAATCAGGTGCCAAGGCTCTTCCTGAAGTTGGCAACGCTCTTGCACTTAAGGACATTCCAGTAGGTTCAGTCATTCACAACATCGAGCTCCGCCCGGGACAGGGTGCCGCCCTTGTTCGTTCTGCTGGTAACTTCGCTCAGCTTACTTCAAAAGAAGGTGACTATGCAATCATCAAGCTCCCCTCTGGCGAAACCCGCAAAATCCTTGCTACCTGCAAGGCTACTATCGGTTCGGTAGGCAACTCTGACCACGCACTCGAGAAGAGTGGTAAGGCAGGTCGCTCTCGCTGGTTGGGCCGTCGCCCACACAACCGTGGCGTTGTGATGAACCCAGTCGATCACCCGATGGGTGGTGGCGAAGGTCGTCAGTCTGGTGGTCACCCACGTTCGCGTAAGGGTCTCTACGCTAAGGGTCTGAAGACACGTTCACCAAAGAAGCAGTCTTCAAAGTACATTATCGAGAGAGCTAATAAGAAGTAATTTTGAAGTAACACATTATTTAATATAATAATATGAGTCGTTCCTTAAAAAAAGGCCCGTTTATTAGCGTTAAGCTCGAGAAGAAGATCCTTGCCATGAATGAGTCTGGCAAGAAGGCTGTAGTCAAGACTTGGTCTCGTGCTACCACGATCTCTCCTGATTTCGTTGGTCACACCATCGCTGTTCACAACGGTAACAAGTTCGTTCCAGTCTATGTAACTGAGAACATGGTAGGTCACAAGCTCGGTGAGTTCTCAATGACTCGCACATTCCGTGGCCACTCTGGTAATCGCAAGTAAATATAGGGTCTTACTAAAATAATTCAAGAACAATGGCTAATAGAAAACAGACATCTGCCAATAAGCTGAAGGAAGTTCGTAAGGCTACTTATTTCGCTAAGTATAACAATATCCCAACCTCTCCACGCAAGATGCGTCTCGTAGCAGATATGGTACGCGGCATGGAGGCTTTCAAGGCTCTGGGTGTCCTTCATTTCTCCAACAAGGAGGCTGCTGCCCGTGTTGAGCTTCTTTTGAAGTCCGCAATCGCTAACTGGGAGGCCAAGACCGGTCAGAAGGCCGAGGCTGGCCAGCTCAAGGTGAGTGCCATCGTCGTTGACGAGGGAGCCACCATCAAGCGCCTTCGCCCTGCACCACAGGGACGTGCTTATCGCGTTCGCAAGCGTTCTAACCACGTGACTATTTACGTAGATTCAATTAACAAAGAAGCTTAATATTCTCTAACATGGGACAGAAAATTTCTCCAATTTCAAATCGTCTGGGCATCATCCGTGGTTGGGATTCCAATTGGTTTGCTTCCAAGAACTGTGGTGATACCATCATAGAGGATGCTAAGATTCGCAAGTATCTCAATGCACGCCTTGCCAAGGCAAGCCTTTCGCGCATTGTGATCGAACGTACACTGAAGCTCGTCACCATCACTATCTGCACCGCCCGTCCAGGTATCATCATCGGTAAGGCCGGCAGCGAGGTTGATAAGTTGAAGGAAGAGCTCAAGTCAATCACCGATAAGGATGTTCAGATCAACATCTACGAGATCAAGAAGCCTGAGGTTGATGCCTCAATCGTAGCAAACAACATCGCACGCCAGGTAGAGGGTAAGGTTGCTTACCGTCGTGCTGTCAAGATGGCTATCCAGTCTGCAATGCGTGTAGGTGCTGAGGGTATCAAGGTTCAGTGCTCGGGTCGTCTCAATGGCGCTGAAATGTCGCGCAAGGAGATGTACAAGGAGGGTCGTACCCCACTTCACACTTTCCGTGCTGACATCGACTACGCTCTGGCTGAGGCAATCACCAAGGTTGGTGTGATCGGCATCAAAGTATGGATCTGCCGCGGTGAGGTTTATGGCAAGAAGGATCTTGCTCCAAACTTCGCTAAGCAGAAGGAAACTGGTCGTCCACAGGGCGAAGGTCGTGGCGAGCGTCGTGGTCGTCGTGATGGCGAGCGTCGTGGCGGTTTCCGTAACAAAAAATAATTAAATAACGATTTAGAAGCTTTAAAACAATGTTACAGCCGAAAAGAACTAAGTACCGCCGCCAGCAGAAGAACAACCTCAAGGGCAATGCCCAGCGAGGCAATCAGTTGGCTTTCGGTTCGTTCGGAATCAAGACGCTTGAGAATAAATGGATCAATGCGCGTCAACTTGAAGCCGCTCGTGTCGCTATCACCCGTTACATGCAACGTGAAGGCCAGCTCTGGTGCCGCGTGTTCCCCGACAAGCCTTACACTCGCAAGCCTGCCGATGTCCGAATGGGTAAAGGTAAGGGTGATCCGGAAGGTTGGGTAGCAGACTGCAACCCAGGCCGTATCCTCTTTGAGATTGATGGTGTGCCTTTCGAGGTTGCCAAGGAGGCTCTCCGCCTCGGTGCTCAGAAGCTCCCCGTCCTGACCAAGTTTGTCGTTCGTCGCGACTATGATCCAGAACTTGTCGTTCTCTAAAACAAACAACCACTACAATGAAGACTTCAGAACTTAAGAATCTTACAACTGAGGAACTGCAAGGTCGTATTGCTGAGACAAAGGCAAAGCTGGAATCGTTGGAGTTCAACCATGCAATTGCCCCTCTGGACAATCCAATGGTGATCCGCACTACCCGTCGTGATGTCGCACGTATGCTGACAGAACTCAACAACCGTACAGCTGCTGCTCAGGTCGAGTAAGCATCCTCAAAACTCAAATTTATTTTAGAACAGATTTTTTCAATGGAAACAAGAAATCTTAGAAAAACTAGAATGGGCATCGTCTCCAGCGATAAGATGGACAAGACCATCACTGTTACTGTGAAGTACAAGGAGAAGCACCCAATCTATGGTAAGTTTGTCAACAAGACAAAGAAATACCACGCTCATGACGAAAAGAATGAGGCCCAGGTAGGCGATCGCGTCCTCCTGATGGAAACTCGTCCGCTGAGCAAAACAAAGCGTTGGCGTTTAGTAGAAATCCTCGAAAAGGCTAAGTAAATATTATGATACAGACTGAATCAAGACTTAAAATCGCCGATAATTCCGGTGGTAAGGAGTGCCTCTGCATCCGCGTGCTTGGTGGCACTGGTCGCCGATATGCATCTGTAGGTGATATTATCGTAGTGACTGTTAAGAGTGTAGTTCCTTCTAGCGACATGAAGAAGGGTACCGTCAGCAAAGCTATTATCGTTCGTACCAAGAAGGAGGTTCGCCGTCCCGATGGTTCATATATCCGCTTCGATGACAACGCCTGTGTTCTTCTGAACAACGCTGGTGATATGCGTGGATCACGTATTTTTGGCCCTGTTGCCCGTGAACTCCGTGCTGCTAATATGAAGATTGTTTCACTTGCACCTGAAGTGCTCTAATAACGTAAATGCAGATATGAATACATTGAACGTAAAGAAGGGTGACAACGTAGTTGTTAACTCTGGCGAGAACAAGGGCAAGACAGGCAAAGTTCTTTCTGTGAATGTTGAGAAGAAGACTGCTATCGTCGAAGGCCTCAATATCGTGAAGAAGAGCACCAAGCCAAATGCAAAGTATCCTCAGGGCGGCATCATTGAGAAGGAGGCTCCCATCCACGTTTCCAAGCTCAATCGCATCAATGAGAATGGCAAGGCCATCCGCTCGAACGGCAAGGAAACCAAAATTAAAATCAACAAGTAATTAAGGAGGTCTAAATAATGGCAAATACTGCATCACTTAAGCAATATTACAAAGAGACCATCGTTCCTGCACTCACCAAGCAGTTTGGTTATACCACTGTAATGCAGGTTCCCCGTCTCGAGAAGATTGTCATCAACGAGGGCCTCGGTATGGCTGTTGCTGACAAGAAGATCATTGAAACTGCTATCACCGAACTGACTGCCATCACTGGTCAGAAGGCTGTGCAGACTCTTTCGAAGAAGGACATTGCTCAGTTCAAGGTTCGTAAGCAGATGCCTATCGGCGTACGTGTTACCCTTCGTCACCAGATGATGTATGAGTTCCTCGAGCGTCTGATCCGCGTGGCTCTTCCCCGTATCCGTGACTTCAACGGTATCGACTCCAAGTTCGATGGTCGTGGCAACTATACTCTCGGTATCACCGAGCAGATTATTTTCCCTGAGATCAACATCGACAGCATTCAGCGCATCCTTGGTATGAACATCACCTTCGTGACTACTGCCAGGACTGACGAGGAGGGTTATGCTCTCCTGAAGGAGTTCGGTCTTCCATTCAAGAACGCTAAAAAGTAAGATCAAGATATGGCAAAGATTTCAATGGTAGCCCGTGAGGTTAAGCGTAAGGCTCTTGTAAAGAAGTATGCTGCTAAGCGTGCTGAACTCAAGAAGCGTGCCGCTGCCGGTGACTATGAGGCTGTTCAGGAGCTTCAGGCTCTTCCAAAGAATGCTTCCCCAGTTCGTCTTCACAACCGTTGCAAGGTGACTGGTCGTCCAAAGGGATATATGCGTCAGTTCGGTCTTTCTCGTATCCAGTTCCGTGAGATGGCTTCTGCCGGTCTCATCCCTGGTGTCAAGAAGGCAAGCTGGTAATCCGGCGGACCCACACTCTCTGATACTATAGAATATCAGCGGGCCTAAAGACCCGCCGATATTTGCGTATATGTTTTTTTATTAAATATTGTCCGGAGGTTCCGGATCAATTTAACAAACAAAATCAAATGACTGATTCAATTGCAGATTTTTTGACCCGTCTTCGCAACGCCATCGCAGCTAAGCATCGTGTCGTTGAGATTCCAGCGTCAAACTTGAAGAAGGAGATTTGCAAGATCCTCTTCGAGAAGGGTTACATCATGAACTACAAGTTCATCGACGACGGCCCACAGGGTACTATCAAGGTTGCCTTGAAGTATGATCCTGTAAACCACGTGAGTGCTATTAAGAGTCTGACTCGTGTATCCACCCCAGGTCTCCGCAAGTATGTGGGCTATAAGGATATGCCAC
>JAEEGI010004644.1_pt1 | contig 32054 bp, 26 predicted proteins | sample 8958751 | NCBI WGS metagenome assembly JAEEGI01 (sample SAMN16246545, study PRJNA631951) | gut metagenome | biome: gut microbiome; feature: rumen; material: KS-attached | host: Bos | place: Iran: Karaj | collected 2018-10
ACGAAGCCGAGCAGCTGGCCTGCCATCTGCTGGAAGGGGTAGACGCGCTCGTACTCCTTGGAAAGGCCTATGCCCTGCAAGTGCACCTTGCGCACGGCTTCCGCCGTGTAGTCGTCCACCTTGCGCTTGAGCCACACGAAGCGGCGGCGGGTTTTGGAGAGCTCGTCGAAGAGCTGCTGGGGCGCCTCGCCGAGCAGGGGGCCGAGGGTGTTGGCAACGGTGAGGAAGTCGGTGATCTCGGCGGGCTTGGCGTAGACCGAGAGCGCCTCGACGCTGCGTGCGAGCACGCGGCCGTTGCGGTCCAGAATCATGCCCCGCTTGCCGGAGACGATCTCGCTTGTGATGTGCTGCCGGCGCGCCTTGGCCGCCAGATCGGGGCCAGCCATCATCTGGAGGTACCAGGCTCGCGCCCAGAGGCAGAGGAAGAGGACGCCGAAGAAGCAGAACACCAGGGTGATGCGGAAGCGGGCCCAGTCATAGCCGGCGAAGTACCGGTCGAGGAAGGCGCCTGCCATGCCCTTCTTCGATGCCGGACGATCCTGGACCTCGGCCTGGGGACCGCGTTCGATGCGCACGTTCCGGCCCGCCCCGCCGCGCCTCACCCGCTGGCGGGAGAGAACGGACTGGTGCGCGGTGCTCGGCCGCTGCGCAGCCTGCGGACGTCTGGCGCCGCTCGTTTTCGAACGCGAGAAGAAACCCATATATGCTCCTGGCCCCGCCGGAACGCGCCCCAGCGAAAGCCTTCGTTGAAACGTGGCTTAGGGATTGGACTTGAGACGGCGGATCTGGCCGGGCCTGGGCTCGGTCATGCCGAACTGGTCGGCCCGCATCCTGAGTTCGTAGGGAGAGAGGAGACGGTCCCGCTCGACTTCCAGCTTGGCCCGCAGGCCCTGCTTTTCGCGCAGCTCGCTCCGCTGGATGTTGATGAAGTAGGTCGTGTCCATGCGCTCGATGTTGAGCCACACGAGCACGATGCTCATGACGACGGCCATGAGGATGTTGAGGGCAAGGACGAGCATCCACGTCCGGCCCCGCAGGCCTGCCTGTCCGCCGTAGCGGGCGAGACGCGGGGCCAGCAGGTTCTTCACGGAGGATCGCCTCATAGGCCCGCCTCCCTGCACTCCGCGCGCCTGTCGACGTGCTCGGCGATCTTCTCCGCGCAGCGCAGCTTGGCGGAGCTGGCCCGGGGATTGCGGGCGAGCTCGTCGGGCTGGGCCGTCAGCGGCTTCTTGTGCAGCACCCTCACTTCCGGCACGTGGCCGCAGGTGCAGGCTTTGACATATTTCGGACAGATGCAGCCCTCCGCCCACTGGCGCATCCGCTGCTTGACCATCCTGTCCTCGAGGGAGTGGAAGGTCAGGACCGCCACCCTGCCTCCGATGTTCAGCCGGGAGAGAATGGCGTCCAGAAATCCGGCAAGTTCGCCGAGCTCGTCGTTCACCGCCATGCGCAGCGCCTGGAAGGTGCGCGTGGCGGGATGCCGGCGCGCCTTGGCCCGCCAGTCGGCGGGGTAGCTTGCGCTGACTATCTCGGCCAGCTGGCCTGTGGTCTCGATGGGGGCTTTCGCTCTGGCCTCGCAGATGGCCTTGGCGATGCGCCCCGCCATGGGGTCTTCGCCCAGGGAGGCAATGAGATCGCGCAGGGCGCCCATGTCCCGGCCGTTCACGATGTCGCGTGCCGTGGGGCCGGCGCCGTTCTTGTCCATGCGCATGTCCAGGGGCGCGTCGGCATAGAGGCTGAACCCGCGGGCGTCCTCGTCCAGCTGCAGGGAGGAGACGCCGATGTCGATGAGGGCGCCGTCGATGCGATCCCAGCCGGTCTGGTCCAGCGCCTCCTCAAACTGGGAGAAGCGGCAGTGCACGGCGTGGACGCGGTCCCCGAATGGCGCCAGGCGCTCTCTGGCCATGCCGAGCGCCTCGGTGTCGCGGTCGAGCCCCAGCAGCTCAAGGCCGGGACAGGCTTCGAGCATGGCCTTGGCATGTCCGCCCAGCCCCAGGGTGCCGTCGAGAAACCTCGCGCCGTCCTTTCTGGACAATGGCGAGAAATCCTCTAGAGTCTCGCGCAACAGCACAGGTATGTGCCGGAAATCCTTCACCGTTTCCGCTCCAGCCATGGTTGCCTTCTAGATGTCGAGGTTGACGCCCCGGTCTACCAGATCTTGAGAGACGTCGTCGGTGTCGATGCTGTTGAAGGTTTCGAGGTCCCAAATCTCAAACTTGTCGTACATGCCGAGCAGCATGACGTCCTTGCCGAGACCTGCGGCCTGGATGAGGTGCTGGGGAATGCGGATGCGGCCCTGGGGATCGGGGGCCAGTTCCTCGGCGCTGCCGATGACCTTGGCCCTGTACTGGATAATCTGACGGGTGGGATTGCGGATGCCGTTGAGGGTCTCGACAAAGGCATCCCAGTCCTGGGGAAGCTTGGCAACAAGACGGCCATTGCTGCACGTGATCCAGCACGTGCCCTGTTCGCTGCCGTTCGCAAGCCCCTCCCGGTACTCCGGAGGCAGCATGAGCCTGCCCTTGGCGTCCAGGCTCCGAGAGATGCTTTTTTTGAACAGCTTTTCCACAGGTTTCCCACCAAACTACAAAGTTTCCCACATTTCCCCACTCCTATCGTACAAGCGCCAGCCGCTGTCAAGCGTGGCTCCGACGGACGAGCGCTCCAGCAGGACGAGATTTTGCCACGCAAGCCATTGATTTTAAGCAATCAAGACGCCGAGCGCCACGAGATCGCCGTTGAATCTTTTTCGCCCTCGGCCTGCACCCGGGTCTGGCTCCGGCGTGGGAACCGGGGGAGGCTCTGCGCATCCCGCGGCCGCAGACTGACGCGGCTCAGCCGCCAGACAGCGCTGCGCCGCTTTCCTCCCACCGGGGGATCCGTCAGATGCCGGGGATGACGCATCCTGCCAGCGGCACGGCGCAAGCTCGCTCCGCACAGGCTCTGCCCGCCAGCCCCCTCTATATAGAGGTGACTTTCGCCCCCGCCTGCGAAAAAAAGGGGATAAGTCCAACACAAGGACGACAGCCTTTTTGCGTGCATGGGTGCATCGGAACCTGCCAGCCTTCTGTCCGCTGCACCCCAGCCTTGACGCTTCGTGCCCACATGGAAACGCCGGGAAAGAACAGAGCCGGCACTCAGGCATGACGCGCCGGGGCAAAGTCACGCTCGAGCGATGAAGTTCGAGGAGGCAGGGAGGAAGACGTGAGCGAAGGCATCTGCAAGATCTCCGATCAGGACAAGGAGACATGGTCCTTCTCTGTCGTTGACGTCATCGGCATCCTGACGGAGCAGTCCGACGTCAATGGAGCAAGAAACTGCTGGAAGGTCCTCAAGAACCGACTGACGAAAGAGGGCAGCCAAGTGGTTACAAATTGTAGCCGGTTGAAGCTAACTGCCCAGGACGGCATCCTCCTGACGGCGACGCTTCCTGTGCACGGCCGCGGCGGCAGGCCCGCACCCGGCCGTGGGAGGCTATGCCAATGCACGCCATGCAGGCCGAGCGGGCACAGGCGGCAAAGCGGCAGGGCCAAAGGGCCAAAAAACTCGTTGACTCCATTCAGCAAAACAGCTAAAGAATCTCCTCTTGTGTTTGGGGGCCCTGCCCCGCAGGCACAGACGCCGGATGGGCACAGCCCTCCCCGGCCACGGCATGCGCTGCCGTATTTCTTCATGGGGAGGTGATTTCAATGCCTGGAGTTTTCCTGAACGACGACGACTACAATTTCGACCTGGCTCTCCGCCGCTTCAAGAAGTCTGTTGAGAAGGCGGGTATCCTTTCCGAAATGAAAAAGCGTCAGCATTACGAAAAGCCCAGCGTGATGCGTAAGAAGAAGAAGGCTGCCGCGCGCAAGCGTCTGATGAAGAAGCTCAGAAAGATGAGCCAGAACTAACAATAGCCTTGTTCATCTTGCTAGAAAGCACACATGCGGGGAGCCAGCAATGGTTTCCCGCATTTTTTTTCCAAACATTGGACACAAGGAGGAGACATGACGCTCTTCGAACAGATCAACGCCGACTACATTACAGCCTACAAGGCAAAGGAGACAGTTCGCGTTTCCGTGCTGCGCATGCTCAAGACCTCAATGAAAAACTTCCTCGTCGATCAGCGCCGCCCCGGCGGGACGATCTCCGACGAGGAGATGCTCGACATCGTCCTCAAGGAAGCCAAGCAGCGCCGCGACTCCATCGCCGAGTACAACAAGGCCGGACGAGCTGATCTCGCGGCCAAGGAAGCTGAAGAGCTCGGCATTCTGGAAGGCTATCTCCCCTCGGCTATGAGCGCAGAGGAGCTCGCCAGCGCCATCGAGCAGGCTGTTGCCGAAACGGGCGCCTCCTCCCCAAAGGAAATGGGGAAGGTCATGAGCGCGCTCATGAAGACGTGCAAGGGGCGCGTTGACGGCAAAGTCCTTTCCCAGGCCGTCAAGGACCGCCTCTCCCGCTAACGCCCCGCCTCCCGGAGAAACGACACGTGATCCACAAGCGCACCCTCCACTCGCTGGAATACGACCGCATCCTCGACGCGCTCGCAGCCCTCTGCCGTTCGGAGACGGGCCGCGAACGCGCGCTCGCAACGCTCCCGCTGGCCGACGAGGCCTCCGTGCTGGAGGCGCAGAAGCTCTACGAGGAGACGGAGGCCTGGGCTGGGCATCCGGCGACCTTAAGCCTCGGCACCCAGGCCTCCCACGGAGGTCCCGGACCCTTTCCCAACGTTACGGGTCTGCTCAACGCCGTCGAGCAGAAAGGCCCTTCCGCCGTTGCCTGGGATCTCGAGGCCTTCTGGGCCCTGCGCGGCGTCCTGCTGCTGGCGCGCGACCTGCGCGACAGCATCTGCACGCCCGAAGGCGAGAAAAGCTGGCCCCGGCTCATGTGGCTTGCGACCAACCCGCCCATGCCGAGCCAGCTCACGGCTGCGCTCCTGCGCTGCATCAGCGACGACGGGAACATCCGCGACGAAAGCACGCCCGAGCTCTACCAGGTGCGCGTGGAGCTGCGCTCCCTGCACCAGACCTGCCTGCGCCGGGTCCGGACCTTCTGCGAGGAGCACAACATCCTGCAGTTCCTGCAGGACGAGTTCATGACGCTCTCGTCGGACCGCTATGTCCTCCCGTTCAAGGCAACCTACAAGAACAGGCTGCAGGGCATCATCCACGACTGGTCCCAGACGGGCGAAACCTGCTACTTCGAGCCCATGTTCCTCGTGGAGCTCAACAACAAGATCCAGGAGCTCAAGCGCGAAGAAAGAGAGCGCGAGCACGAGGTGCTTGAATTTCTGGCAGGCCTCCTGCAGACGGAGCTCGCCAGCGCCAGGGCGGCCATGCGCCTGCTCACGGAGCTCGACTTCCTCGAGGCCAAGCGGCGCCTGGCCGCGACCCTCCACGGCCGCTGCATCCCTCTGGGTTCCCCTGAGCACGGCATCGGCCTCGTGCAGGCCCGCCATCCCCTCCTGCTGCTCTCCGAGCTCGAGAAGCTCAGACGCGATCCCAACATCCGCAGGCCGGAGGAACGGGACAAGCGGGCCCTGCAGAAGGTGCACCCTCTGGACATCGAGCTGAGGCCCGGCGAAAAGGCCCTCATCGTCACGGGCGGCAATGCCGGCGGCAAGACCGTCTGCCTCAAAACCCTTGGCCTGTGCGCGGCCATGACCCTCTCCGCCCTCCCCGTGCCGGCGGAGCCCGGCTCCCACCTGCCCTGGTTCAGCCGCATCGACGCCTTCATCGGCGACGAGCAGAGCCTTGCCGACAACGTTTCGACCTTCACGGCCCAGATCGACCATCTGGCCAAGGCGTGGAAGCATTTGAACGACGCGGGCCTCGTGCTGCTCGACGAATTCGGCTCGGGCACCGATCCGGCGCAGGGTTCCGCCCTCGCCCAGGCCCTGCTCGACGAGCTCATCAAAAAGGGCACCTACGTGCTCGCGGCCACGCACTTCCCGGCACTCAAGAGCTACGCCCTCACCCGCGACCAGGCGCGCGCCGCCTCCATGCTCTTCTCTCCCGAGACCCGCAAGCCCCTCTTCGCCCTCGCCTACGACCAGGTGGGCGCAAGCCAGGCCCTGGACGTGGCCCGGGAGCACGGCCTGCCCGAGGCCATCATCGCAGGCGCCGAGCGCTACCTGCTCCAGGACGGCCAGGACGCCACCAGCCTCCTGCATAAATTGAACGATCTGGCCGCAGCCAGGGCCGAGGAGATCAAGACCCTCAAGGCAGAGCAGAAAAAGGCCCAGGCCAGCGCCCAGCGCTGGAAGGAGCGGCTTGAGCAGGACAGGCTCAAGCTCTACGGCGAAGTCAGGGCCAAGGCGCAGGAGCTGATGCAGGCCTGGAAGGAGGAGCGCGCCACCCACAAGCAGGCCCTCAGGGAGATGAGCGCCCTGCGCGCATCCCTCGCCAGGGAGGGCATGGCCGAGGACGGCGGTCCTGCCAGCGTCCTGCCGGCGCCCCGCGCCATCCAGGCAGGCGACACGGTCCTGCACACGGTCTTCCGCAAGAAGGGCACGGTCACCGAGGTGGACGAGAAGCGCCGCCGCGTGCGGCTCGATCTCGGCGGCGTCGTCCTGTGGGCGGACATGAAGGACGTGCGCGAAAGCGGAGCCGGCAAGGCGGGCGGAAGGCCCGCGGCCCAGGCATCCCAGCCCAAGGTGTTTGGCCGCATTGCGGCCCCCGCGGCCGCGGCCAGCGATGCTGAAGCGCAGGAGGACAGCGCCGACGGCTCCGATGCCAGAGGCCAGAGCGCCCGCCATTCGGCAGGGGCGGCCTTCAAGATCGACGTGCGCGGCATGCGCGCCGACCAGGCCATCGCCAGCGTGCAGGCCTGCCTCGACAAGGCCTACCTGGCCGAACTCGGCGACGTCGAGGTGATCCACGGCAGAGGCACGGGCGCCCTGCGCCGGGCCATACACGAGTGGCTGGGGACCTGCTCCCAGGTCGCCTCCTTTGCCACGGCGCCCGCCGACAGAGGCGGCGACGGCATGACCATAGTGACTTTGAAATAGCGGCCGATAAGAAACCTGCGGTGCCGGCTTGCCGGGGCCGCAGGAATGCTTATTTTTTCCGGGACGCCGCCCATGCCGGCGCCATGGAGGGCAGCACATGCAGGGCAGCGATGCCATAGAGCTGATAAAGCAGCGCATTCCCATCGTCGATCTGATCAGCAAGTTCGTGCCCCTCAAGCAGCTCGGCGGACGCTTCGTCGCCCCCTGCCCCTTCCACGAGGAGACCAAGCCCTCCTTCTCGGTGACCCCGAACGGCTACTTCTACTGCTTCGGCTGCCAGAAGCACGGCGACATCTTCACCTTCTGGATGGAGTACCACGGCGTCTCCTTCCGCGAGGCCCTGGAGCAGCTTGCCGAACAGGCCAACGTCACCCTGGACGAGGGACGGCGCGATCCCGAGGCCGCCCGCCGGGCCAAGGAGCGCCGCACCAGGCGCCAGCAGGTCATCGACATGTACCGCTTCGCGCAGGCCCACTTCAGGAAGAATCTCGCCTCCCCCAAGGGCGCGGACTGCCGGGCCTACATGCGGGGCCGGGGCATATCCGAGGAGCTGCTCGAGCGCTTCGGCCTCGGCTGGGCCCTGGACGACTGGCACGACCTCACCGGCGCCCTCCAGCGGGCCGGCTTCGACGTGCGCCTGGCCGCAGAAGGCGGCCTTGTGGGCATTTCCCATAGCTCTGGCAAGCCCTACGATCCCTTCAGGGCCAGGCTCATGTTCCCCATCCGGGACACCTCGGGCACGACCATAGCCTTCGGCGGCCGCATCATCGACAACGCGGCCGACCAGGCCAAGTACGTCAACACCTCCGACTCCATCATCTATAAAAAGGGCGACCACCTCTACGGCCTCGACCTCGCCGGCCAGGCCATACGGCGCACCAGGCGCGTCTTCATCACCGAAGGCTACATGGACGTGCTGACCCTGCACCAGTTCGGCTACGCCAACGCCGTGGGCGGCCTCGGCACGGCGCTCACGGACCAGCAGGTGAAGCGCATCCTCGGCTATTCCCCCGAAATCATGCTCCTCTACGACGGCGACAACGCGGGCCGCAAGGCAGCGCTGGCCGCCTCCGGCAAGTTCCTCGCCGCAGGCGCCACGGCCAAGGTCATACTCCAGCCCGAGGGCGAGGACATCGACAGCCTCCTGCGCACCCAGGGGGCTGAGGCCTTCGAACGCCTCCAGGCCACGGCCAGGCCGGCGCTCCAGTTCTGCATGGAAACCATGCGCGGCCGCTCGCCGAGAGAGGCGCTCCAGTGGTGCAAGGACTTCATCCGCGGCATACAGCTGCCCGAGCTCGTCAGCCCCGCCATCAGCTATCTGGCACGAAACCTGGGATTCGACGAGCGCGAACTGCGCAGAGGCGCGCAGGAAGACTTCGAGCAGGCCGGCAGAAGGCCGGTTCCGGCGCCTGCCGGACGCGGCCAGGCCCCTGCCCCCCAGCCGGCGCTCTCCCCCATCGAGAAGGAAATCCTGCGCTGCGCCGTCCGCTACCCGGAACATGCCGCAGACATTGCCAACATGGGCGCCGATCTCCTCCTCGCCTCGCCCTTTGCCCGCAGCCTCTGGACCAAGGTCGCCCAGGCCAGGCCCGGCGAGGCCGGCTACGACCTCGAGGGCGAGGAGCGGGCCTTCTGGGACCGCTGCCGCGGACTCGAGGCCCCCGAGCGGACGGCGCCGGACATGGAGCTGCGGGCCCTCCAGAATGTCATTGACAGACACTACAGGAAGGTGCAAAAATTATCACTTTCTGCGGTTCTGCGACAAAATGACGGCAACGGCGGCATCGGAGCCGGGATGGCATATCTCGGCGCCGCCCAGGAAACTCCGACGGAGACAAAATGAGCAATCTCAAAGACGTCCAGCAGATTCAATCGCTCATCGCCAAGGGCAAGGGCAGCGGCTACCTCACCTTCGAGGAAGTCAACAAGGCCCTGCCTGTCGAGATGAGCACTCCGGAGCAGTTCGAGGAGATCATCGGCATCTTCGAGCAGCTGGAAATCGTCATCGTCGACTCCGAAAAGGAGGGCAAGAAGATTGCCTCCCGCGTCGCCACCGAAAGCGAGGAGGGGGGAGACAAGGAGTCCATCGACATCACCGAGGACGAGGATTCCGCCGACTACTCCTCCCGGAGCACGGATCCGGTGCGCATGTACCTGCGCGAGATGGGCGCCGTGCCCCTGCTGGACAGGGACGGGGAAGTCGTGATCGCCAAGAAGATCGAGCTCGGCGAGCAGGACGTGCTCTACGCCCTGGTGGAGGTGCCCGTTGCCGTCGAGGAGCTGATCAACGTGGGCGAGGAGCTGCGCCAGAACCGCATCAAGCTCAAGGACGTGGTCAAGACCATCGAGGAGGACGATCCCAGCGAGGACGAGATGAACCAGCGCTCGCGCGTCATCCTGCTGCTCGACGAGATCAAGAACATTTTCAAGAAGAAGCGCAAGCTCTACAAGAAGTTCGACGACAGCCTCTCGTCCGGCGACAAGAAGATCGGCCACCTCCAGAAGGAGATCCTCGCCTACAAGGAGGAGATCGTCACCCGCCTGCGCGACATCAAGCTGGAGAAGACCCTCATCGACCGCGTCATCGAGACGGTCGACGACTACGTCCGCCAGATGCACAACTGCCGCCGCGACCTCTCCGCCTACATTCTCTCCACGGGCAAGACCCAGACCGAAATCCAGGATCTCTTCGAGAAGATGGACAGCCGCGAGATCCCGCCGGCCAAGATAGCCGCCGAGCTCAAGATGTCTCTCGACGAGGTCTTCTCCTTCAAGGAGATGATCGTCGGCAAGATCGAGATTCTCAAGCGCCTGCAGGAGAAATGCTGCCTCAACGCCGCAGACCTCGAGGAGGTGCTCTGGCGCATCAAGCGCGGCAACACTGCGGCCATGCGCGCCAAGCAGGAGCTCATCCGTTCCAACCTGCGCCTCGTGGTCTCCATCGCCAAAAAGTACACCAACCGCGGCCTGCAGTTCCTGGATCTCATCCAGGAGGGCAACATCGGCCTCATGAAGGCCGTCGACAAGTTCGAATACCAGCGCGGCTACAAGTTTTCGACCTACGCCACCTGGTGGATACGCCAGGCCATCACCCGCGCCATCGCCGACCAGGCGCGCACCATCCGCATCCCGGTCCACATGATCGAGACCATCAACAAGCTCATCCGCACCTCCCGCTACCTCGTGCAGGAGCTCGGCCGCGACCCCACGCCCGAGGAGATTGCCGAGCGCATGGAGTACCCCGTGGAGAAGGTCAAGAAGGTGCTCAAGATCGCCAAGGAGCCCATCTCCCTCGAAACGCCCATCGGCGACGAGGAGGACTCCAGCCTCGGCGACTTCATCGAGGACAAGAAGGCCGTGGCGCCTGCGGAGGAGGTCATCAACACCAAGCTCTCCGAGCAGCTGGCCCAGGTGCTCTCCGATCTGACGCCCCGCGAGGAGCAGGTGCTGCGCAAGCGCTTCGGCATTGCCGAGAAGAGCGACCACACCCTCGAGGAAGTCGGCAAGCTCTTCAACGTCACGCGCGAGCGCATACGCCAGATCGAAGCCAAGGCCCTGCGCAAGCTCCGCCATCCCGTCAGGAGCCAGCCCCTGCGTTCCTACTACGAGAACTAGGATTCCGCCGGCGCCGGCCGGAGGAGTGCGCACATGAACGGCACCTTTTGCTTCTGCTCTGGCATCCTGCTTGCCGGCCTTCTGCTCGGCACCGTCCAGAGCGTCCCCGCCCAGCCGGCCGGCCAGCACGCCGAGGCCGCGAAGGCTTCCGGCGATGCATCCTTCCTTCCGCCCGTCCTGCCAGGCCATGCCAAAGGCACGGTCGCGCGCGCCATGGACGGCGATACGCTCAAACTTGCCGACGGGAGAATGGTGCGCCTTGCCTGCGTCGATGCGCCTGATCTCGTCTCCAGCTACTCCCGCGACGTCATCGAGAAGAACCGCAAGGACTTCCGCGAGCTCAACTTCCGCACCGAGGCCAAAGCCCAGAAGGCCCAGAAGGCCGCCAAGGAGCAGACCTCGACGCTCGGGCAGTACTATTCCGTCCGCAGCCGGAAGGCCCTCGCCGAGGCAGCCGCGAAGAAGCAGGTCGTCCTGCATGCGGGCACCCTGAAGCGCGACAGGCAGAAGCGCATCATTGCCGATGCCGTCCTCGAGCACGGCCGCTCCCTCAGCGCCCACCTCGTCATGAACGGCCTCGCCTACGTCGTCTTCGACAAGGACTTTTCCCCGAAGTACCAGGAAGTGCTGCTCAAGCTCCAGCGCCGGGCCATGCGCGCCCGCAGGGGCTTCTGGGACAGGATTCTCGGCATGGACGCGGCCAAGCGCACCTATACCGGCGACAGGGAGACGAAGCTGTTCTACGCGGCCTCCGACGTGCGCGGACTCAAGGTGAAGCCGCGCATGCGCGTCTACTTCGGCAACCTTCTCGACGCCTTCAACGCCGGCTTCGCGCCCGCCCGCTCGACGGACTTCTGGCCGCCCTCCGCTACAGGCGGCAAGTAGGCAGGCCCACCCTTCCTTGACTCGGATCTGCAAGGCAGATACCTTCCCTGCAGACCGAAGGGATGCTGCCGGCATCCCCGCAAAGGCGTCCCGGCTCCGCCGGGCCGGAAGTTCCGCCATGCCGGCCGGCATCGTCCCCGCAACGCCAAGCATAGGGAGAACCGTTCATGGTGCGCCACATCACCACGCTGCAGGCACTCGGCCAGGATACCGTCTGGCTCCTTCTCAAGCAGGCCCGGGGCATACCCGATGCCAAGGCCGTCGACGACTTCATGACGGACCGGACCATAGTCCAGATGTTCTCGAAGACGGACATGTCGGAGCGCCTGTGCACCACGGCGGCCGTCCGCCAGATGAGCGGACACCTGGTCTACGTTGCCCCTGAGGACAAGTGGCAGAGCGCCATCGAAGAGTTCCCCTTGGTGCTGCTCGGCGCCGTCAGCTACTACATGGACGGCATGTTCGTCTACGGCCTGCCTGCCAAGCCATGGAAGCCGGAGAAGGAGGTGACCTTCCCGGTCATCAACTGCGGCGCCCCGGACGCGCATCCGGCGCATGCCATCGCAGACATCATCTGCATGCTGCACGCGAGCCGCAACGACCTGCGCGCCGTCAAGGCCTGCTGGCTCGGCTGCGCCACCGGCGTTCTCCACTCCCTTGTCCAGGCCACCAAGTTTTTCCCCTTCGCTCTCAACATCGCCATGCCCCCCGCCGACGTGGTGGATTCGTCCCTCCTTGAGGCTGAGGCCAAGGAGCTCAAGACCGAAGTGGCCTTCTTCGACAGTCCGGTGGACGCCGTCAAGGATGCCGACTACGTCTTCATCGGCAGCCGGCGCCAGCTCGACTTCGCAATGCTCCAGAAGTGGCAGGTTTCCCCCAGCCTCCTGTCCTTTGCAGCGCCGCATTTCCGCGTCATGCTGGGCACCTATCCCGTCGACGCCCTGCCGCTCGACGCCAGCACCCTCATCGGCAAGCGCTCCCTCCTGCTCATGCAGGCGGAGAACAGGCTGCGCGTCTACAAGCGCATGCTGCACTGGGTCTACGAGAGCATGTAGCGCCCGCAGCGCCGACAGGCCCATCCCGCCTTCCCGCCTTTGCCCCCTTGCCGCGGACTCCTTCGGCAGGCCTTCGCTCCGCACGCCGGCATGCCAGCATGCGCGTCTGCGGGCTTCGTCGCTTTGAAAAGCCCGCATCGGCACGCCTCGCCAAACTTTCAGCCTGCAGCCCCTGGCCCGCCGCAGGCGCATCCCAAGCCCCCGAACGCCCGGGGCAGGAGCTGCCATGTCCCCTCAAGCCTTTCTCTTCGACCTCGACGGCACGCTGCTCGACACCCTTGCCGACCTGGGGTCGGCCTGCAACCGCATGCTCGCCGCGCACGGCTGGCCGGAGCATCCCGTGGACGCCTACAGGCGCATGATAGGCGACGGCTTCGTCAGGCTCGTGGAGCGGGCCCTGCCGCCAGACATCCTGCCGAGCCTCAGGCCCGGCCAGCTGGACCGCCTCGTCAGGGAAGGCAAGGAGGCCTACAGCGCGCATCTCAAGGACGCCACGCGCCCCTACCCCGGCATGCCCGACGCCGTGGCGGAGCTCCGCGCCAGGGGATGCCGGCTCGGCGTCCTTTCCAACAAGCCCGATCCCCAGACAAGGGAGCTTGTCGAGACCTTCTTCCCCGGATGCTTCCATGCCGTCCACGGCGGACGCCAGGGCGTGCCCCTCAAGCCCGATCCCGCGGCGGCCCTCGCCATGCTCGGCGAGCTCGGCACGGACAGGACCTGCACCTGGTACGTCGGCGACAGCGACGTGGACATGCTCACGGCGCGCCATGCCGGCCTTGCCGCCATAGGCGTCGCCTGGGGCTTCCGGGGCGAGGAGGAGGTGGCCGGCGCAGGCGCGGCCCGCATCGTCCGCCATCCCTCCGAGCTCTGCGCCTTTGCCGGCATTGCCCCTCCTGTTGACAAAACCCAGTAAACCACTATGTTGTCTGCACACTGCTCCAACCGCACACCGCAGAGGCCCCCATGCCCATCAACATCCCCTCCGATCTTCCTGCCAGAGCGGCTCTGGAGCAGGAAAACATCTTCGTGATGACCGAAGAGCGTGCAACCTCGCAGGACATACGCCCGCTCGACATCGTCATCGTGAACCTCATGCCGACGAAAATCACCACGGAGACCCAGCTGCTCCGCGTGCTCGGCAACACACCCATCCAGGTTGACATCACGCTCCTGCGCACGGCGGAGCACGTATCGAAGCACACGCCTCTGGAGCACCTGGACCGCTTTTACAAGACCTTCGACGAAATCAAGGACCGGCATTTCGACGGCATGATCGTGACCGGCGCCCCCGTGGAACACCTCCCCTTCGAGGACGTGGACTACTGGAAGGAGCTGCTCAGGATCATGAACTACGCCTCCACCGGCCACGTCTTCTCCACGCTCTACATCTGCTGGGCAGCCCAGGCCGCGCTCTACCACTTCTACGGCATTCCCAAGCACGACCTGCCGAGCAAGCGTTTCGGCGTCTTCGAGCACGACGTCCTCGAACCGACCTGCAACCTCTTCCGCGGCTTCGACGACGTCTTCCACGCCCCGCACTCGCGCCATACCGAAGTCCGCGCCAAGGACGTGCGCAAGGTTCCCGAACTCAACATCCTCGCCGAGTCGAGGGAGGCTGGGCTCGCCATGGTCGAGCGCTTCGACCATAGCCAAGTCTTCATGACCGGACATCTGGAATACGACAGGAACACGCTGGACAAGGAATACAAGCGCGACCTCGCCAAGGGCCTGCCCATCAACATGCCCAGGCACTACTATCCGGGCGACAACCCCGACGCCACGCCCGTGGTGAACTGGCGGGCGCACGCCCACCTCTTTTTCAGCAACTGGCTCAACTACTACGTCTACCAGGAAACGCCCTACAGCTTTACGCTGCCCAAATAGGAAGTTTGTCCATGCGCTTCTCCACCAGAACCCGCTACGGGCTGCGCTTTCTCCTGCAGCTAGCGGCCCTTCCCAAGGACGGCAGGCTCCAGCTCTCGCAGGTTGCAAAGACGGAGCAGATCTCCTCCGGCTATCTGGAGCAGATAGTCCGCGCCCTGCGCCCGCTGGGCATACTGCGGGGCGTCCGCGGCTCTGGCGGCGGCTACCAGCTCAGCAGGGCTCCGGCCGAAATCAACCTGGAGGACGTCTTCCAGTACCTGGAGGGGGAACTCGGGCCGGTGCACTGCATGCACAACAAGTGCACCCGCAGCACCGTCTGCACGACCCGGACCTTCTGGGAAAATCTCGACAAGCACATCCGGCGGTACCTGCGCTCCATCACGCTCCAGGATCTCCTTGAGCGCTCCGAACCCACGCTGCAGTGCACCCCCGCCAAGAAGGAGAAATAGTCATGTGGGACTATTCGCAGAAAGTGCAGGACCTCTTCCTCACCCCGCACAACGCAGGCCCCCTCGAGGACGCCAACGCCATCGGCGAAGTGGGCAGCATAGCCTGCGGCGACGCGCTGAAGCTCTACCTGAAAATCAGCGGGGACGGCGTCATCGAAAAGGCCGGCTTCGAGACCTTCGGCTGCGCCAGCGCCATCGCCTCCAGCTCCGTGCTCACCGACATGGTCAAGGGCCTGCACGTCGACGAGGCCCTCAAGATCACCAACGCCGACATCGCCAAGGCCCTCGACGGGCTTCCGCGCGAGAAGATGCACTGCTCCGTCATGGGCCAGGAGGCCCTGGAGGCGGCCATACGCCAGTGGAAGGGCGAGCCCGCCATGCCAAAGACACAGGAGGAGGGCAAGCTCGTCTGCAAGTGCTTCAACGTGACCGACGCAACCATCATCCGCGCCATCCGCGAGAACGGCCTCAAGACCGTCGAGGACGTGACGGCCTTCACCAAGGCCGGCGGCGGCTGCGGCGACTGCCGCGACGAGATCGCCGAGATCCTCGAGGCCGAGCTCAGGGGACAGGGCGCCCCCGCGCCGGAGCCTGCCGGACCCGCCGAACCCGCCAAGTCCGCCGCCTGCGGGACGGGCGGCCTGACCAACCTGCAGCGCATGCAGAAGGTCATGGAGGTCATGGCCCTCATCCGCCCCCAGCTCCAGGCCGACGGCGGCGACATCGAGCTCGTGGACATCGCGGGCAAGACCGTCAGCGTGCGCCTCACCGGCCACTGCCAGGGCTGCGCGGCCTCCGAAGTCACCCTGCACCAGGTCGTCGAGCAGATCCTCCGCCAGCAGGTCGAGCCCGACCTCGCCGTTGAAGAGGTGAAATAGATGAAGACCATCTACTTCGACAACAACGCGACCACGCAGGTCGCCCCCGAAGTGACCGAGGCCATGCTCCCCTTCTTCAGGGAGCTCTGGGGCAATCCCTCCAGCATGCACTCCTTCGGCGGCCGCGTCGCCAGCTACGTCGAGGAGGGCCGGGCGCAGGTCGCCGAGCTGCTTGGCGCCAGCCCCGACGAGATCATCTTCACCTCCTGCGGCACGGAAAGCGACAACGCGGCCATCTTCAGCGCCCTCCAGACCCAGCCCAGCAAGCGCCACATCGTGATCTCCTGCGTCGAGCATCCGGCCGTGCTCCAGGCCGCGGCCTTCTGGGAGCGCCAGGGCTATAGGGTCACCCGGCTCGGCGTGGACGCCAAGGGCCGCATCGATATGGACGAGTACGTGTTCTCCCTCTCGGCCGACACAGCCCTTGTCTCCGTCATGTTTGCCAACAACGAGGTGGGCAACGTCTACCCCATCCGCGCCATGGCCGAAAAAGCCAAGGAGCGCGGCATCCTCTTCCACACCGACGCCGTCCAGGCGGCCGGCAAGGTGCCTATCGACCTTGCGAGCCTTCCCGTCGACATGCTCTCCCTCTCCGGCCACAAGCTGCATGCGCCCAAGGGCATAGGCGCGCTCTATGTCCGCCGGGGCGTGCGCTTCCGCCCCTTCATCCGCGGAGGCCACCAGGAGCGCGGCCGCAGGGCCGGCACCGAGAACGTGCCCTACATCGCCGGCCTCGGCGTTGCCTGCCGGCTGGCCAGGGAAAGCATGCAGGACGAAACCACCCGAGTGGCGGCCCTGCGCGACCGCCTCGAGCAGGGCATCGTCAGCCGGATTCCCGACTGCCTCGTCAACGGCGACACCGAGCACCGCCTGCCCGGCACGACCAACATCGCCTTCCGCAACATCGAGGGCGAATCCGTCCTGCTCATGCTCGACCGGCTCGGCATCTGCGCCAGCTCCGGCTCGGCCTGCACCTCGGGCTCCCTCGAGCCCTCTCACGTGCTCCATGCCATGGGCGTCCCCTTCAAGTACGCCCATTCCGCCACCCGCCTCTCCCTCTCCCGCTACAACACCCAGGAGGAAGTGGACTACTGCGTGGAGCACTTCCCCGCCGTCGTCGAGACCCTGCGCAGGCTCTCGCCCTTCAAGGACTAGCGCCGGCCCAGCGGACGCCGTCTGAAGACCATCTGGACGCTTGCAAAGCAGCCCTTTTTCACGCCGCAAGCCCCGCCTTCCAGAACGCGAAGGCGGGGCGGCTTTTCTTGCCTTGCGCCCGCATGCAGGGTACCTTCAACCGATTCGCCCCGCCGTCCCGGCGGAGCGGCCAGCAGCAGCGGGGGCAGAGCCCCGCACGGCGGACTCCTGCATGGAACAATTCGACGTCACCATCATCGGCGCAGGCCCGGGCGGCACGGCGGCCGCGCGCCTGCTTGCCGATGCAGGCCTGCGCGTTGCCCTGACCGAAGACCGCGACTGGGGGGGCACCTGCCTCAACAGGGGCTGCGTCCCCACCAAGCTCCTCCTCGGCGCCGTGGCGCCGCTGGGCGTGCTCGAGGGATTGTCGCGCCGGCACATCGTCGAAGGCAAGGAGACCCTCAACTTCCAGGCCCTGAACCTGCGCGTGCGGCGCTTCGTGGACACCAGGCGCCGGGCGCTGGTGCTGGAGCTCATCCACAAGGGCGTCCACCTCTTCAAGGGGCGCACCTCCTGCCTCTCCCCCACCGAAGTCCGCATCGAGGAGCGCGACGGCAGCGCCTCGACCATCCAGACCCGCTACCTCATCTTCGCCTGCGGCACGAGAACCTCGTCCTATCCGGGCCTGCGCGCGGACCACAAGACCATACTCTCCAGCACCACCCTGCTCCAGCAGAGCGCCATTCCCAAAAGCCTCATCATCTGCGGCGGCGGCACCATAGGCGTGGAGATGGCCGACATCTACTACCACTTGGGCAGCCGCGTGGTCATTGCCGAGGCCGCGCCCCAGCTGGCGCCCACCGAGGACGAGGACATCGCGGCCCACCTGCGCTGGCGTCTCGAGCGGCGGGGCATACTCTGCCTCACGGGCGTGCGCGCCGTGTCCCTGGAGCGCGACAGGGACGACAGGGCCAGACTCACCCTGGCCGACGGCGCCGTGTACACGGCCGACAAGGGCCTCATCGCAGCCGGCCGCATGCCCAACACCGAGTGGGTCGATGCCGAAAGCGCCGGCTGCGCCCTCAACCGACGCGGCTTCATCACCACCGACACCTGCCTGCGCTCCTCGGACAACTCCTGGGCCATAGGCGACGTCAACGGCAGGGTGCTCCTCGCCCACGCGGCCACCCACCAGGGCGAGTACGTCGCGCGCTGCATTCTCGGCAAGGAAGACGGCCCCTACGAGCCTGGCCCCTGCCCCGCCTGCTTCCACGGCAGCCTCGAGATCATGCGCGTCGGCGCCACCGAAAGCGAGGCCGCGGCCCTTGGCGGCGAAGTCATGGTCTCCAAGGCGCTCTTTGCCGGCAACGTCATCGCCCAGGCCGCCGGCTCCCCGACCGGCTTCGTCAAGGTCGTCTGGCGCAACGGCGAAATCTGCGGCATCGCGGCCATAGGCAACTCCGTCTCCCAGCTCACGCTCTCGGCCCAGCTGCTCCTGCTTGGCCAGTACTGCGGCGAGAAGCTCAACTCCTTCATGGTGGCCTACCCCACCCTTGACGAGACGCTCACCGAGGCCATCAGAGCGCCCAAAGTGCCCTCCCAGGTCTAGGCCAGGTCGGCGGCCCAGAGAGAGTTCGCCCAGAGAGAGCCCTCCCGGATAGAGGCCAGCATCAGGCAGGCAGAAGCCAGCCTTGCCGGGCGAGAAGCGCGGCCAGCCGCGACACGGGCAGGCCCACCACCGTGCTCCAGGAGCCGTCGATGCGGTCCACAAGAAAGGCGCCCTGCCCTTGGACGGCGTAGGCGCCAGCCTTGTCCAGGCACTCGCCGGTGGCGACGTAGGCAGCCAGAACAGCCTCGTCCCAGGGATGGAAGGACACCCGGCAGACGTCGGTGAAGGCATCCCTGGAGCCGTCAGGAAAGCGCAGGGCCACGCCGGTCATGACTTCGTGGACCTGGCCTGAAAGCTCCTGCAGCATGAGCAGGGCGTCGGCGTCGCCGGCAGGCTTGCCAAGCACGCTCCTCCCGTGCACGACCACGGTGTCGGCTGCCACGACGAGCTCAGGGGCAGACCAGCCCGAGGCTTCCAGCTTGGCGGAGGCCGATCGCGCCACGAAGGTTCTGGGATCTTCACCGGGCTCGGGGTCGGGTTCTGCGGACGCGGGGCGCACCAGAAAGGGCACGCCCCAGGCGGCCAGAAAGTCCCGGCGCCTTGGCGAACCCGAGGCGAGCACCAGCGAGATGCCCGCCTTGAGCCTAAAGAGAGGGATCATGCTAGCTCCGCGGGGAAGGCCTGTGCTCGAGCACGGTCTGGCCCTCGAAGTCGAGCACCCGGAACAGCCCGTCCTCATAGACGGCGTAGCTGCGCGGATAGCCGCGCTTGGGCAGGGTCATGGAGCCGGGATTCCAGAAGGAGAAGCCCTCGAGGGTCTCGCCGCGGGGCACGTGGGTGTGGCCGTGCAGGAAGACCGTCTCCGGCGCAAAGGCGCCCATGGGGGGCTGGAGCGGGATGTGGTGCCCGTGGCTGGCGTAGATCTGCAGGCCGTCGCACTCGATGACCGCGTTGTCCGGCATGGCAAAGGGCAGAAGCTCGAGGTCGATCTCGGCGTCGCAGTTGCCGCGCACGGCCGTCACGGGCGCGAGATCCATGAGCTGGCGGAAGAGCTCCGGCATGTGCAGAGGCCCGTAGCCGCCGGGCAGGGGATTGCGGGGGCCGTGGTAGAGCATGTCGCCAAGGAGCACGGTCCGGGCGGGCTTGAGCTCCTTCACCTTGGCCAGCAGGAACTCGAGGCTCTCGGGCAGGCCGTGCAGGTCGGACGCGATGACCATTCTCATGATCTGGCCTCCTTTGTTCTGGCGCCGGCGTCCCAGGCCTCGCGGGGAAGAGCTTCGTCAACGAGCATCACCGGGATGCCCTCCCGAACGGGGTAGACGCAGTTGCAGGCATTGCAGGCAAAGCCTTCCGGGCAGTCCTCGCCGGGCACGGCCTCGAGCCGTCCCAGACACTGGGGACAGGCGAGCAGCGCAAGCAGTTCTTTTGTCTTCATGCTTCAGTCTCCATGCGGCAAGGCGGAGGGCCGCCCAGACGCCAAGAGCGCAGAACGGCAAAGGGGCGCCGGGAGCCGCAGTCCCGGACGCCCCTTTTCCTACCGTGTTGCAGGGCAAAAGTCGATCGCTGGCAGCGCCTACGGCACGAGCTTCACCTCGTAGGGATTGGCGAAGTAGGTCCGGGCCGCCTTCTGCAGGTCCTCGGGGGTAAGCTGGCGCGTCTTGGCGATGAGCTCCTTTTCCAGATCAAGGGGGTTGCCCAGCGCGAGTTCGGAGGACGCCTCGCCGGCGCGGGAGCCCAGGCTCTGGCGGCCGCGGTAGTAGTCGCCTTCAAGGCCGTTGCATCCGGCCTCCAGCAGCTCCTTCGGCAGGGGCTTGTCCTTGAGGGCCTGGATGATGCGCGCAAAGCCCTCGCGGGCCTTGTCCACCTTGTCGGGCGTGGTGCCGATGTAAAAGAGCATGAAGCCGCATTCAGGACGGAAGCGGTTGGCCGCCGTCACGGTGTAGCCGAGGCCCTCCTCGTCGCGCATCTGCTTGAAGAGCAGGCCGCTCTGGCCGTCGAGCACGGCCTGGAGCAGCAGCAGGGCCGGCGCATCGGGATGGGTGCGCTTCACGGTCGGGTAGACCAGCATGAGGTGGGCCTGGTTGCGGGCAGGCATGGTCAGGCCGAGGGTCTTTTCGGCGCCCCAGGCGGGCGCTTCGACGCTGGGCGCCTTGCCCTGGGGCTTGGGCAGGGCCTTGGCCAGGGCGAGGACCTCGTCCTTCGAGAAGGAGCCGGCAACGGCGAGCGTCCAAGGCTGGCCCTGCTGCAGCTTCCAGAAGGCCTGCACGTCCTTGCGGGAGAAGCGGTCCAGGTTTTCGGGCGTGCCCAGGGGATCCATGCCGTAGGGATGGACGGCACCGAAGAGGAAGGGAGGAAGCTTTGCGGAGATGAGGCCCATGGGGTTGTCGGCGCGACGGACGAGAGCGGCCTTCATGTCGCGGGTGATGCGGACGAACTCCTTCTCGGGGAAGGCGGGCTTTGCCAGCATGAGCTGGAGCAGGTGGAAGAGATCCTTGCCGAAGCGGGACGGTCCCGTCGCCTTGTAGGTGAAGGTCTGCAGGCCTGCGCTGGCGGAGAGGGCGCTGGCGCGCTCGGCCAGGTAGCGCTCCACGGCCTGGCGGTCCATGCCGCCGAAGCCCTCGGTGAGCAGGCTGGCGCACAGGGCGGGCAGGCCCTGGTCCGCTGGCTTGATCAGGGCGGTGCCGCCGGACTGGACCAGGGAGAGGGAAAGGTAAGGCACTGCTGCGTCAGGCAGGAGCACGACCTGGCAGCCCTGGCCCATGTCGATCACTTCCCGTGCACCGGCAGCCCCGGCCTCCGCCTTGCCGGCATCGGCCTTGGATGCCGACCAGGCCTCGTCGAGCATCTTCTCGAGATCGGGAAGCTTGGCCTGCTCGGGGGCCAGCACGCAGACGTGGGCGCGTTCGGGGCGGATCCAGCGCGCGTAGGTCTGGGCGACCTGATCGAAGTTCACCTGCTTCTGGGCCGCCCGGATATTGGCCTCGCCCTGGGCGCCGCCGAGCTCGAACTCGAGCAGGGCCCGCCAGGAGGCCAGGCCATTCAGGGTCTCGGCCGCGCGGTCGAAGCTGTCTTCGAGGTTGAACTTGGCCCGCTCCAGCTCCTTGGCCGTGAAGACCGACATCTTGAGGCCGGCCAAATCCTTGACAATGGAGGCGAAGAAGGGCTCCGCCTTGTCGGCGTCGAGGGTGGCGGTCACCGTGAACATGCCGGCATTGGCAAAGCTCATGTTGGACACGCTGATGCTGTCGACAAGGCGCTTTTCCAGGCGGTACTTGCGCTCGAACCAGGCGGTGCCGTCGCCGGCCATGAGGTAGCTTAAGACGTCGAGGTCGAGGCTCTGCAGATCCCGGATGCCGGGCACGGCAAAGGCGATGCCGAGGTAGACCTTCTTCCAGGCGCCGCGCACCACCTCCACGCGCTTGGCGGCCGGGGGAAGCATGGCAACGTCCACGGGCTCGTCGGCAGGCAGGAGGCCGTTGCCGGCATGCTGGGCAAAGGTCTTTTCAACGTAGGCGGCAACGGCGTCCATGTCGATGTCGCCGGCCACCACGAGCAGCATGTTCTGGGGCTGGTACCAGCGCTCGATGTAGCCCTGCAGGCTCTCGCGGGTGACGGCGCGCACCGTCTCGCGGGTGCCGATGATGGGATGGCCGTAGGGGGTGCCGGCAAGGGTGGCGCCCTGCATGGCCAGGAAGAGGCGCTGCGGGGGATTGTCCTCGTTGCCCTCGAGCTCGGAGATGATGACGGGCTTCTCGTTCTCGAGCTCCATGGGATCGAGGGCGGGGTTGAAGGCCATGTCGCGGACCACGTCGATGCCGGTCTGCCAGTGCCTAGCCGGCATGTCCGTCACGTAGCAGGTCTTGTCGAAGCTCGTATAGGCGTTGAGGTAGCCGCCCCTGGACTCCACGTCGCGGGCCACCTGGCCCTTGGGCCGCGCCGTCGTGCCCTTGAAGACCATGTGTTCGAGCACGTGGCTGATGCCGAACTGCTCGGGGGTCTCGTGGGTGGAGCCCGAGCGGACGAAGAGGCGGGTGCAGACCAGGGGGAAGCGCCTGTCTTTCAGGAGATAGACGGAAAGTCCGGTGGGCAGGCGGAAGCGGCGCTCCTGCGCGGCCTGAACGGCCTGCGGGGCCTGCGCCTGCAGGGCGGGAGCGGACGAGCCTTCCCCGGCCTTGGCCTGGCAGGGCAGAAGCAGGGCCATGGCAAGGGCGAAGGTGCAGAAGGGGGCGATGTTCACGGTTGACACTCCATGCGCAGGCCGGGGATTTGCCGCCTGCTGGGGACGGCCTGCGAACGTTTGCGGCAAGGACTTTTCCACAGCCTGCCAAGCAGCGTCAAGACAGGCCCCCGCGCCTTTGCGCCGCCCGCTCTTGGCAAGGGAGGCCATTAAGGATAACAGAAAAAGAAGGAAGCCCGCCCACATCCCTCCTTCAGAAGCCAACCTCAAGCTGCCTGCATCCGCCAAGCGGAGGCATCTCATGATCCGCATACAGGAAATACTCGATCTCGCGTCCGCCAAGAACAAGGATGTCAATCTGGAGCTCATCCAGAAAGCCTACGTCTACGCGGCCGCGGCCCACGCCGGCCAGACCAGGCTCTCCGGCGAGCCCTACCTTTCGCACCCCCTCGCCGTCGCCCACACTCTGGCCGAGCTCGGCTTCGACGAGCCCACCATCGCCGCGGGCCTGCTCCACGATACGGTCGAGGACACCGGCACCACCATCGACGACATCGCCGACAACTTCGGCGACGAGGTGGCCGACATCGTCGACGGCGTCACCAAGATCAGCAAGATCGTCTTCGACAACAAGGAAGAGGCCCAGGCCGAGAACATACGCAAGATGATACTCGGCATGACCAACGACCTGCGCGTCATCATGGTCAAGCTGGCCGACCGCCTGCACAACATGAGCACGCTCGACTTCCAGAAGGCGTACAAGCAGAAGCGCATCGCCCAGGAGACCATGGACATCTACGCTCCCCTGGCCAACCGCCTCGGCCTCTACGTCATCATGCGCAAGCTCGAGGACCTGAGCTTCAAGTACCTTCGGCCCGACGTCTACAACCAGATTGAGCACTGGCTGGAAGCGCACCAGGTGGTGGAGAAGAACTTCATCCAGAAGGTCGTCGGCATGCTCGAGGACATCCTCTCGAGCAACGGCATCGAGGGCCGGGTCTACGGCCGCATCAAGCACAAGTACAGCATTTCCAAAAAAATGCAGGCCGAGTCCCTGACGCTCGACGAAATGCACGACATCATGGCCTTCCGCGTCATCGTCAAGGACGTCAAGGACTGCTACGCGGTCCTCGGCTTCGTGCACCAGAAGTGGCGCCCCGTCCACGGCCGCATCAAGGACTACATCTCCACGCCCAAGGCCAACGGCTACCAGAGCCTGCACACCACCATCATCGGCCCGGACGCCGAGCGCATCGAGGTCCAGATCCGCACCGAGGAGATGCACCAGCAGGCCGAGCACGGCTTTGCCGCCCACTGGCTCTACAAGGAGCACGGCCGCGTCAGCAGCAAGGACCTCAAGCAGTTCGCCTGGCTCAACGAAATCTTCGACCGCCAGCGCGACGAGGCCGACTCCAAGGACTTCATACGCTCCCTCAAGCTGGACCTCTTCCAGGACGAAATCTACGTCTACACGCCCAAGGGCGACGTCAAGGAGCTCCCCGAGGGCGCGACCCCGCTTGACTTCGCCTTCCACATCCACACCAAGGTCGGCCAGCACTGCGCAGGCGCCAAGATCGACGGCAAGCTCGTGCCGCTGGGCACCCCGCTCACCAACGGCTGCACCTGCGAAATCATCACCGAGCCCAACCGCGAGCCCAACCGCGACTGGCTCAAGCTCGTCAAGACTGCCCGCGCCCGCAACCGCATCCAGCACTACCTGCGCACCGAAGAGCGCCTGCGCGCCGTGGCCCTGGGCCGCGAGATGCTGGAGAAGGAAGCCCGCAAGGTCAGCCTCAACGCCATCCGGGCAGCCAAGGAAGGACATCTGGCCATCGTCGCCCAGGACATGCACTTCGACTCCATGGACGACCTCTACGCTGCCGTAGGCTATTCCCACGTCACGCCGCGCAAGATCCTCAACAAGCTCTACGCCGTCCTCCATCCTGGCGAGCCGGAGCCGGGCACGCCCAAGAGCGTCCAGGAGGCCGTGGCCGAGCCTGCGGACGGCGGCGCCCAGCGCAAGAGCCCCGGCGGCGTCGGCGTGGCCGGCGTGGACGGCGTGCTCATGCGCTTCGCCAAGTGCTGCAGTCCCATTCCGGGCGACCCCATCGTCGGCTACATCAGCCGCGGCCAGGGCATCACCGTGCACCGGGCCGACTGCCCCAACGTGCCGAACATGGAGCCCGAGCGGCTCATCTCCGTCCACTGGGAGGGCGAAGAGGAGAAGCCCTACGCAGCCGGCATCTTCATCATCGCCGACAACGTCCGCGGCACCCTGGCGCCCGTCGCCCAGGCCCTGGCGGACGCCGAGATCAACATCGACGAGCTCAACGTCAAGTCCACGGTCGAAGGCCGCTCCCACATGCGCCTCAAGGTCGAGGTCAGGAACGCTACCCAGCTCTACGACATCATCGAGCGCATACGCAAGCTGCCGAACATCCTCGAGGTCGTCCGCGATCGAGAGGACATCGACGCCCCCAACCCCTAGCCCGCCACTCCCCGAGGAGGCCCCATGGAAAGCTTCACCTTCCACGTCCCCACGAAATTCGTCTTCGGACGCGCCGCCGAGCTCAAGGCAGGCGAAGAAGCGAAGGCCCTCGGCGCCCGCAAGGTCCTCGTCCACTACGGTTCCGGCTCCTGCGTGCGATCGGGCCTCCTGGCCAGGATCGAGGCAAGCCTCCGGGAGGCGGGCCTCGATGCCGTCTGCCTCGGCGGCGTCGTCCCCAATCCGAGGCTTGGCCTCATCAAGGAGGGCGTTGCCCTCGCCAGAAAGGAAAAGGTGGATCTCGTCCTCGCCGTGGGCGGGGGCTCGGTCATCGACTCCGCCAAGGGCATAGCCGCCGGCGTCCTGGACGGGGGCGACATCTGGGATTTCTACGAGCGCACGCGCATGCCCGAACAGGCCCTGCCCGTGGGCTGCGTGCTCACCATCGCGGCCGCCGGCTCCGAGAGCTCCTGGGCCAGCGTCGTCACCCGCGAGGACGGCCGCAAGCGCTCCCTGCATGCCGAGTGCGTCAAGCCGAAGTTCGCCCTGCTCAACCCCGAGCTCACCTTCACCCTGCCCCCCTACCAGACGGCCAGCGGAGCGGCCGACATGATGGCCCACGTGCTCGAGCGCTACTACTCCCCCTCCGCCGGAGTGGACCTCACGGACAGGCTCTGCGAGGGCATCCTGCTCTCCATCATCGACAACCTGCCCAGGGCTCTCAGGGAGCCGGCCAGCTACGACGCCCGCGCCAACCTCATGTGGGCCAGCACCATAGCCCACAACAACACCTGCGGCGTCGGCCGAGTCCAGGACTGGGGCAGCCACGCCCTGGAGCACGAACTCTCGGGCCTCTACGACTGCGCCCACGGCGCAGGCCTTGCCGTCGTCTTCCCAGCCTGGATGCGCTACGCCGTGGAGCATGCCGGAGGCGCAGCGCGCACGGCCCAGCTCGCATCCCGCGTCTTCGGCGTTGATCCCGCGGCCGGCACAGAGCGCGAACGCGCCCTGGAGGGCATAGCCCGCTTCAAGGCCTTCCTCGCGTCCTGCGGCATGCCGACCTCCTTCAAGGGCCTCGGCGCCAGGCGGGAGGACATCCCCCGCCTCGTCGACATGCTCGAGCCCGAACGGCGAACCATAGGCCAGTTCCTGCGCCTCGACAGGCAGACGGCGACGGCAATCTACGAGCTCGCCTGCCAGGACTAGCACCGGACTAGCACCGGACTGGCGCCCGACTGGCGCCCGACTGGCGCCGCCTCCTCCACCCCGCACCACCGAACGCGCAGCCAAGGGCGCGCACCGAGGAATGAGCCACATGGCACGCATACTCTACGGCATCCACGGCACAGGCCACGGCCACGCCATGCGCGGCCTCACCATAGCCCGCCACCTGCGCGGGCACGAGTTCCTCTTTGTCGCGAACGACGACGCCCCCGCCGTCCTGGAGCCGGAGTTCGGCGTGCACCGCATCCCGAACCTCGGCACGGTGTTCAAAAACTACAAGGTGGACTTCGGCGCCACCGTTGCCAGGGCCCTGCCCCTGCTCCTGCACAGGGAGCGCTATATCCGGGAGGTGGGCGACCTCATCCACGCCTTCGAGCCCGACGTGTGCATGACGGACCTCGAGTACTTCGTGCCGAGGGCCGCCGAGCGCGCCAAGATCCCCTGCCTCACCCTGGACCACCAGCACGTCATCACCTGCTGCCAGCACCGCATTCCGGAAAACCTGTGGTGGGACACCCTCGTCCAGGGACTCACCCCCAAGTACCTCTTCCGGCCGACGGCCCACAACCTCATCGTCTCCTTCTACCAGCCGCCGGTGCTGCCCCGCTACAACGCCAGAGTCGTTCCGCCCATACTGCGGGAAAAGGTGCTGGCGCAAAAGCCCAGCAACGAGGGCCACGTCGTCGTCTACCAGAGCAACTCCATGCACGCCGGCCTCATCTCCTTCCTCAAGGCGTCGACGGAGCGCACCTGCTACGTCTACGGCTACAGCCGCACGGAAGGCCGCGACGGCAACGTGGTCTTCATGCCGAAAAGCGAGGACGGCTTCCTGGAAAAGCTCGCCTCCTGCGCCTACGTGGTCATGGGCGGAAGCCACACCCTCATGACCGAGGCCCTCCACCTCGGCAAGCCCATCTTCAGCCTGCCCCTCAAGGCCATGGTGGAGCAGCGCTACAACGCCCTCTACCTGCAGCAGCTGGGCTACGGCATGCAGGCCGACATGCTGAAGCTCGAGCCCGGCCGCCTCAAGGCCTTCGAGCTCAGGCTGGACGAGTACCGCTCGCGCATAGCCGAAGGCAGCTTCTGCGGCAACGACGCCGTCTTCGAGGCCGTAGACAGCTTCATCCGGACCGGACGGCTCTAGCCCGGCAGCGCAAGATCGCCTGCCCGGCATCCCCTTCCGCCCCTTCCGCGTTCCTCAGGCCCAGACTCCGCGCCCCGCCCTGCAAGGGCGCGGGGCGCTTCAGCATACCCTGCGGCAGGGAGCGCGATGCAGCCTTGTCTTTTCATATATATAAAAAAGAGCACTCTTTCCATTTTTTTGACCAATCCCTATTGAAATAATCCTTGTTTCTTGTATAAGCCATTACGCTGTTGCTCTCGTCCAACGGTGGATTTGGAGCCACGGCACGGTCGCGTCCGGCCGCATGACATGCTTGCAGCAGGAAATTTCATGAGCAGATCTGAACACAACATCGTACTGGAAATGTGCCTGTCGTTCCTCCATGATAAAGTTCCGGAATACATCCGGGATGCAGGCAGCTACATCCTCTCCGAAAGCGGCGTGCAGAAAATCAACATTCAGGAAGGCGAGGTCTGGGAGGTCAAGGGCAACATCCAGGGCGACGACTTCCAGGTCTACACCCCCAAGCTTGACCTCTCCATCTCCGACCGGACGGTGCAGTGCCAGTGCAACTGCTCGGACGCCTTCTCCGGCGTGTGCCGCCACGTCTCGGCCCTGGCCCAGCAGCTCGTCGACGAGCTGCGCCAGGAGGAAGGCCAGGACGCCGAGGACCGCGTCTCCAGCGCGGACTGGAAGCAAAGCTTCCGCGGCTTCTTCTCCACGGACATGGATCCGGAGCCGGGCAAGCACTACCTTGTCTTCCGCTTCGAGCCCGAGCCCGGTCGCCTGCTCGTCTCCTTCTACCGCTCGCGCCAGAACAAGAGCGGCCTGTCCACCGTGCAGAACGAGGTGACCCTCGCCCAGATCGTCGAGAACCCCGACTGGTGCGAGCACTCGCCGGAGCTGCCCCGGGTGTGCAAGCAGATAGGCCAGCACCTCGACTACTACGGCCACCGCGTGGAGATACCCGACGGCCTCACGTCCTGGTTCTTCTGGGCCATGCGCAAGGAGTACTACATCCTCTGGAAGGACACGGACAAGCCCTGCCGCATCGAGAGCGCGCCCTTTGCCCTGAAGCTCAAGCCCAACCTCGACGCCGCAGGCTTCAGCTTCGACGTCATCCTGAAGCGCGAGGGGCGCCCCCTGCTCGCCATCCGCACCGGCGGCCACACCGATCCTGCCAGCAAGGAGCCGCCCGTCACCTTCCACGGCCAGATGCCCCTGTGGGTGTGCTACCGCCACAGCTTCTATCCCGTGCAGACCGGCCTCTACCCCTCCCTGGTCAAGAGCCTGATCTACGAGCATCCGGTCGTCCCCCACGACGAGATTTCCGAATTCCTCGACCGGGTGTGGACCCGCCTTCCCTCCTCCGAACTCTTCGAGCCCCAGAAGTTCCTGCAGCTCATGGAGCCGGTCTTCCAGCCGGCCACATACAACCCCAAGCTCTTCCTCGACGAGGAGGGCAGCCTCCTCACCCTCGAGGTCGACAACATCTACGAGACCCGCCACGGCGAGTTCACCCTCTCCGGCCCCAACCCCGACTTCCAGACCGGCAGCTACAGCTACCAGGGCCAGACCTACCTCGTCCGCCGCCACCAGGAGGAGGAGGCCGAGCTCATGGCCCAGCTCGCCTCCATGAACTTCCAGTCGCGATCCAACAAGCTGTGGTTCCTGGAGCCCGAGGAGGCCATCGCCTTCCTGCTCGACAGCTACCCCAAGCTCGTCGAGAGCTACCGCGTCTTCGGCGAGAAGGCCCTCACCCGCTACAGGGTGCGCTCGACCAAGACCCAGATTTCCGCCGAGGTCGTGAGCAACGAGAAGGACAAGTGGTTCTCCCTGGACATCACCATCGACTACGACGGCCAGACCCTCCCGCTCGAGAAGATCTGGAAGGCCTGGACCAAGGGCAAGCGCTACGTCCAGCTCAAGGACGGCTCCTACACCTCCCTGCCCGAGGAGTGGCTCTCGAGGATAGCCCACAAGCTCACGGCCCTTGGCCTCGATGCCTCCAAGCCGCCCCAGCAGAGGTTCAAGCAGTTCGAGGCGCCCATTCTGGACAGCCTTCTGGAAGACCTGCCCAACGCCACGACCGACTCCTTCTGGACCAAGCTGCGCGAGAAGATCCACTCCTTCAAGGAGGTGCGCACCATCCCCGCGCCGGCCGGCCTCAACGCGACCCTGCGCAGCTACCAGCTGCAGGGCCTCGCCTACCTCAACTTCCTCTCCGAGTACGGCTTCGGCGGCATCCTGGCCGACGAGATGGGCCTCGGCAAGACCGTCCAGACTCTCTCCTTCATCCAGCACATGATCGAGTCCCACGTGGAGGGCCCCAACCTCATCGTCGTGCCGACCTCGGTGCTCCCCAACTGGGAGCGCGAAGCCGAGAAGTTCGTTCCGGGGCTGCGCCGCCTCACCATCTACGGCACCCGCCGCGAGAGCATGTTCCGCCTCATCGGCGAGTCCGACCTCATCATCACGACCTACGCGCTGCTGCGCCGCGACCTCGAGGAGATCCAGAAGTACGAGTTCAACACGGTCATCCTCGACGAGGCCCAGAACATCAAGAATCCAAACACCATCACGGCCCGCTCGGTCCGGCGCCTCAACGCCCGCATGCGCCTGTGCCTCTCTGGCACGCCCATCGAGAACAACCTCTTCGAGCTCTGGTCGCTCTTCGAGTTCCTCATGCCCGGCTTCCTCGGCAGCCAGCACGCCTTCCAGCGCGGCATCATCAAGCCCATCAAGGACGGCGACGCCGAAACCCTCGACTACCTGCGCACGCGCGTGCGCCCCTTCATCCTGCGACGCACCAAGTCTGAAGTGGCCCGGGATCTGCCCCCCAAGGTGGAGAGCGTCACCTGCTGCGCGCTCGAGGAGGCCCAGGCCGAGCTCTACGCGGCCGTGGCCAGGAAGCTGCGCGACCAGGTGCTGGCCGACGTGGACGCCAAGGGCCTGGCCAAGAGCCAGATGTCCATTCTGGACGCCCTGCTCAAGCTGCGCCAGATCTGCTGCCACCCCCGCCTGCTCAAGATCGACATGCCCGGCTTTTCCAACAACCTGCCCTCAGGCAAGTTCGAGGCCTTCAAGGACATGGTCCAGGAGATCGTGGAAGGCGGACACAAGGTGCTGGTCTTCTCCCAGTTCGTCCAGATGCTCCAGATCATCCGCCAGTGGCTCGAGTTCACGGAAGTGCCCTTCTGCTACCTGGACGGCGCGAGCAAGGACCGCTTCGAGCAGGTGGACCGCTTCAACTCCACCCGCGAGATCCCCATCTTCCTCATCTCGCTCAAGGCCGGCGGCACGGGCCTCAACCTGACCTCCGCAGACTACGTCATCCACTACGACCCCTGGTGGAATCCCGCCGTGGAGAGCCAGGCCACGGACAGGACGCACCGCATAGGCCAGACCCGCCAGGTCTTCTCCTACAAGCTCATCTGCCAGAACACGGTGGAGGAGAAGATACTCCAGCTGCAGGACGCCAAGCGCGACGTGGCTGCAGCTATCATCCCCGGCCAGGAGACCTGGAAGTCCCTGACTAGGGAAGATCTGGAAATGCTCTTCGACGTCTAGGGATGCGCTGAAAAATTGATGAAAATTTGTCTCGACAGATTTTAAGTTTTTTGCATGGCCTTTCCCTCCAGAAGAAGCCTGCCGGCAGCGAAAACGGCCTGACAGGCCTCCTGAGGGGCTGTTCCCGGCCCCCGAAGAGGGCTTTCCAGGTCAAAGCGCATGAACGGGCCGCGTCTTTTTCATCAATCCGCAGCAGCCCCCTCAGCAAACAGCGTATCCCGAGAAGCCGGCCTCCAGCTGGTGCCGGACAGACAGCACCGTCACTCCGGCGTCATGGTCGTAGCAGTAGAACAGCACATACCCCGAGGCACCGAACGTAACGAGCAGCTCCCGGTGCTCCGGCTCCAGCTCCTCTGCTGGCCTGCCGGCGTTCGGGTAGTCGCCCAGCAGCCTGGCCTTGTCGTACATGAACCCCATGGCGCGCCGGACGGCGGCCCGGTCTTTCTCCGCCAGAAAGGCATAAAGCCTCCTGAGGCCCGCCAGAGCATTCGTAGTCCAGACTACAGGTGGCATTCCGGCATCTCCACGTCTTCACCGGCTGCGGTGCGGGCGAGCCAGTCCAGGACCTCTTCGTTCGTGAGGTGGAGTCCTGTCCGCTGATGCTCCTCCCAGGCGGCCATGCCTTCCCGGCGCCAGGCCTCACGCTTTTCCCCGCGGGAGACGCAGCTCTCGATGGCAAGCACCATGAGAGCGTGGGCGCTTCTTTGGCGCTGCTCGGCTAGGCGCGCATGCAGTTCGGCGGGCAGCTTCTGTCAAGCGACATTAAATCTGACCCCCAAAGCGACATAATTTTGGGTCTGTCCGTTTTCGTGGGGGGTGGCCCGCCGGCCCCGGTGAGCGCGAGCCCGCCAGGCAGTCCGCTTTCGCGGGGTAACGACTCCGGATGAAGCCATGAAGCGGGTCTGCGGGCTCGCCGGTTCAGACAAGCCCCTGGGCACCCGGAGAGGCGGCTGGCAGGAAGGGGCTCCTTCCCCC